>Ga0247691_1000015_pt1 | contig 140263 bp, 124 predicted proteins | sample CNK32_metaG_FD_182721 | JGI IMG/M metagenome (GOLD analysis project Ga0247691, IMG submission 182721) | Soil microbial communities from Purdue University Martell Research Forest, Indiana, United States - CNK32 | ecosystem: Environmental > Terrestrial > Soil > Temperate forest > Bulk soil...
CCACTGGGACACGGTGCGTACCCCACTGGGACACGGTGTGTACCCAACTGGGACACGGGGCGTACCCCACTGGGACACGGGGCGTACCCCACTGGGACACGGGGCGTACCCCACTGGGACACGGTGCGTACCCCCACTGGGACACGGGGCGCACCCCACTGGGACACGGGGCGCACCCCACTGGGGCCCACCCCCACCCGGCAGTGACCATATATGTCCGGTAACCCTCAGCGGCGAGACCCTTCGGCTTCGCTCAGGGCAGGCTCTGCCGAGCCAGCCGGCGAGACGCCAGCGCTCCGGTTAGACCCCATCAAATCCCCTTGATCACCGCGTCGATCGCGTTGCGGTCCCCCTCCTCCATCGCCTTTTCGATCAGGAGCGACTCGCGGTCGAGGCCGATGGCGGCGATGGCGACCAGGTTCGGGCCGGCGTGGTAGGCGGCGAGGGCGCGGCGGTCGTCGAGTGATCCGTGGATGGCGACGCGGTCGAAACCGGCGGCGTGGCCGACGTAGGCGATGGTGACGTCGTAGTGGGCGCTCCAGAAGAACGGGGGGACGGTGTGGGGGATGCGGCGGCCGAGGATGTTGCGGGCGGCGGTCTGGCCCTGGCGGCCGGCGGCAACCCAGTGCTCGACGCGGATTCTGTTTCCAGTGAAGCTGTCGGGGTAGTGCGCGACGTCGCCGGCGGCGAAGATGCCGGGGACGGCGGTCTCGAGAAACTCGTCGACGACGATGCCGTTGTCGATGGTCAATCCGGCGGACTGGGCGAGCTGGGTGTTCGGGCGGACGCCGACGCCGGCGACGATGAAGTCGGCGGGGATCGGCTCGCCGGTGGCGAGAATGACCCGGTCGCCTTCGAAGGTGGCCACGGTCGTGCCAAGGCGGAAATGAACGCCGTGCTGCTCATGGAGGCGGCGGATGAAGCCGCCGACCTCGACGCCCATCGGTTTTCCCAGCGGGATCTCGTCAGGGGCGACGACGGTGACCTCGACCTCGCGCGCGCGGAGCGATGCGGCCACCTCGAGGCCGATGAAGCTGGCGCCGAGGACGACGGCGCGTTTGCCTTTGGCAGCCTCCGCGATGATGGCGCGGCTGTCGCGCAGCGTGCGCAGGACGTGGACGCGGGCGGCGCCGGGAGGCGAGAGGCGCACCGGCTCGGAGCCGGTGGCGATGAGGATGGCGTCGAAGGTTCGTTTCGATCCGTCGTCGAGCGTGAGCGTCTTGGTCTTCGTGTCGAGCTGCATGGCCCGGCGGCCGGTGAGGACCTCGATGTTCTGGCCGCGATAGTAATCGGCGTCGCGCAACGGCATCCACTCCTCGGGGGCGGATCCGGCCAGGTAGTCCTTCGACAGGTTTGGCCGGTCGATGGGGAGCGTCTCCTCAGCGCCGATCATGGTGACCGATCCCGCGAAGCCTTCGCTCCGCAGCATCTCCGCGGCAGCGTTGCCGGCCGGTCCGGCACCGACGATTCCGACCGAGGCAACGGGCGTCTTCGCGGGAGCGGGCGGCGGAACGTCGCGCTTTGTGGTCACGAAGACGCGCCCGTCGCGTTGCTCCACGTTCCACACCGGGATCGGGTTCAGCGCGGGCGCCGCCGGCCCGCCCGTTCGCAAGTCGAAACAGGCGTGATGCCATGGACAGTGGATCGACTGTCCACTGACGATGCCCTCGGCCAGCGGGCCGTGGTAGTGGGTACATTCCGCGCCGACGGCGAAGACTTCCTTCCCCTGCCGGACCAGCACGACTGCTTCGCCGTCGACGTCGCCGGCCAGCATTCCGCCGTCGGCGATTTCCTCGATCGCGATACCTGATTTCAAATCCATCATCACTCCGTTAGCCGCAGGAACTCGGCGCGCGCCATTGCGTCGCTGCGCAGCGTACCAAGCATCGACGAGGTCACCATCTCCGTCGTCTGTTGCCGTACCCCGCGGCATCCCATGCAAAGGTGATGCGCTCGCACGATGACGCCGACGCCGCGGGCGTCGAGATGCTCTTCGATCGACTCGGCGATCTGCCGCGTCATCCGCTCCTGAATCTGCAGGCGGCGGCCGAAACAGTCGACAAGACGCGCCAGTTTGCTGATGCCGACCACCTTCCCCGGCAGATAGCCGACGCTCACCTCGCCGTAAAACGGCAGCAGGTGGTGCTCGCAGGTGGAGTGAAAGCTGATGCCGCGGAGTACGACCATCTCGTCGCTGGTCTCGTCGAAGGTGCGCGAGAGGATCTCGGCGGGATCGTCGTCATAGCCGGACGTCATCTCGCGCCAGGCCTTCAGCACGCGCGCCGGCGTGTCGATGAGACCGTCGCGCGACGGATCCTCGCCGATGAACCGGAGAATGGTTGTAACCGCATCAGAGGCGGCGTGCTCAGCCGGAAACTCGAGCACGTCGCGGCGGGTGGATTGCTGCATGAATGTCCCCTCCTCGTTAACTACAGGCGAAGAATGTCACGCGCAGCTACATTAAGCAAGTGTTTGCTTGCATAAACTAATGGTCACTATGCTTACGGCCTCGCATGCAGCGAAAGGAGCTCTCGTGTCACGAACCTTTTTCATGGCCGCGGTCGCCCTGGCGATCGCCGGAAGCGCGTTTTCCCAGATGACTTTACCCGTCGATGCCGTCACCAACGAGCTGATCGCGAAAAACGGCGAAGCAGCGCGTGCGCGGGCCACGCGCGGCGTGAAGCAGATCGCCGGCTTCTGGCGCGCCGAGGATGGCGATGCGGCGGCGTTCGCGGAGTTTGCGAAGACGAACTTCGCGGGCGATGCGAAGACGCTCGACGCGCTCTTCGACCGGATGGAGTTTGCCTTCGAGCAGCTCGACGGGCACATGCTGGAGATCGGCCGCGAGCTGCGGCGCCAGTCGGATCTCGACATCGGGCCGATCTATCCCTTCGACGAGATCATGGCCGGCTACGACCCCTCGGCACATCTCAACGACGACCTCTTCGCCAACAAGCTGGCCTTCGTCGTCCTCCTCAACTTTCCGCTGACGACGCTGGAGCAGAGACTGACGGATGGCAACGCCTGGACGCGGCGGCAGTGGGCGGAGGCGCGGCTGGCGCAGCGCTTCTCGCGGCGCGTGCCAGCGGATGTGAACCTGGCCATCGCCAAAGCGGGGGGCGAGGCGGCGCAGTTCGTGGCCACCTACAACATCTGGATGCATCACCTGGTCGACGACTCCGGCGCGCGGCTCTTCCCGGCCGAGATGCGCCTGCTCGAGCATTGGAACCTTCGCGACGAGATCAAGGCCGAGTACAGCGAAGGGAAGGCGGGCCTGGCCAAGCAGCGGACCATCCAGCGGGTGATGGAACGGATCGTCGATCAGTCGATCCCGAACGACGTCGTCGACAACCCGAACGTCGATTGGAATCCGGCCACGAACACCGTCAAGCCGGCAGCGGTGAAGGATGCGGACAACTACACGCCGCAGGCTCCCGTTCACGAAGCGAACGCGCGGTACGCGACGATCCTCAAGGTCTTCCACGCAACGAAGCTGGCCGACCCGTACTCACCGACCGCGCCGACGCTGATCGCGCGGAAGTTCGACGAGCAGCGCGAGCTGCCGGAGGCGCGGGTGAAGGAGATGCTGGAACAGATCGTCTCCTCGCCGCTGGCGCCGCGCGTGGCGGCGTTGATCGAGAAACGCCTCGGCCGACCGCTGGAGCCGTTCGACATCTGGTACAACGGATTCCGGCCGCGCGGTAGTTTTACGGACACACAGCTCGATACCCTCACGCGCAAAAAGTATCCGACCGCGGAGGCGTATCACGCCGACATGCCGCGCATGTTCCGCGAACTCGGTTTCTCCGAGGAACGGGCGAAGATGCTGGCGGACAACATCATCGTTGACCCGGCGCGCGGATCGGGACACGCCATGTCGGCCGGGCGCCGTGCCGATCATCCCCATCTCCGGACGCGCGTCGGCGCCGACGGGATGGACTACAAGGGCTACAACATCGCCGTGCACGAGATGGGTCACAACGTCGAGCAGACCTTCTCGCTGAACCTCGTCGATCACACGCTGCTGGCCGGCGTGCCCAACACCGCGTTCACCGAGGCGCTGGCATTCGTCTTTCAGAATCGCGATCTGGAGCTGCTCGGGCTGGCCAAACCGTCGCCGGAGAGCGACGCGCTGAAGACGCTGAACGATTTCTGGGGCGCCTTCGAGATCGCCGGCGTGGCGCTGGTCGATATGGGGATGTGGCACTGGATGTACGACCATCCGAATGCGACGCCGGCGGAGCTAAAGGAGGCGGTGGTGCAGATCTCGAAGGACGTCTGGAACCGTTCCTACGCGCCGGTCTTCCATCTGCGCGACGAGACGCTCCTTGGCGTCTACGCGCACATGGTGGACTCGGTCCTCTATCTCCCCGACTACCCGATCGGCCACATGATCGCCTTCCAGATCGAGGAGCAGATGAAGAAGGCCGGCGCCATCGGCAGCGAGTTCGAGCGCATGGCGCGGATGGGAAGCGTGACCCCCGATCTCTGGATGAAAAACGCGACGGGAGCACCGGTGGGACCGGAGGCGCTGCTGGCAGCGACGGAGAGGGCGGTGGGGGTGGTGGGGCGGTAGCTCGGGGTCTCGCGGTCTCGCGGTTGCGCGGTCTCGGGGTGTTCGGATTTACACGCCGCGCTTGCAAACTAAACACCGCGAGACCCCGCAACCGCGAGACCGCGCAACCGCGTTTACTTCGCCTTCACCGCCTCGATATTGATGTTGATCGTCACTTCGTCGCCCAGGAGGACGCCGCCGTTGTCGAGGGCTTTGTTCCAGTTGATGCCGTAGTCCTTCCGATTGATGGTGGTGGTCAACGAGAAGCCGGCGCGCTCGCCGCCCCACGGATCCTTGCCGAAGCCGTTGAACTCGACCGGGAGAGTGACGTGCTTCGTCACGCCGTGAATGGTCAGATCGCCGGTCACCTCGTACACGTCCTTCTTCTTCGACGGGACGATCTTCGAGCTCTTGAACGTGATCTCAGGAAACTTCTCGACGTCGAAGAAGTTGGCGCTGCGGAGATCCTTGTCGCGATCGGCATTGCCGGTGTTGATCGATGCGGCCTTGATCGTGAACTCGACCGACGAGGCGGAGGGCTTGGCGCGGTCGGCGTTGATCTTGCCGCTGAAGTCGTCGAACTTGCCGCTGACTTTGCTCATCATGTGGCGCACCTGGAAGGCGGCCTCGGAATGAACCTTGTCGACGTTGAACGTCTCGGCGAAGAGTGACGACGCGGTGACGAGGAATGCTGCAACTGCGAGAGTACGGAACTTCATTGGGAACGTCTCCTTTCGATGAACTGCTCGTTGCTGTGCTCGCGGGTCCTGTCGAGAAGATCGATGAGGCTCGCGAGCTCGGTTTTTTTCAGATTGCCAAGGGCGGTGTTCGTGGCGTCGAGGATCGGTCTGTCGAGAGCGGACAGGAGCGCCAATCCCGGCGCCGTGATGCGGCAGAAAACCTGGCGCCGGTCGGTGAGGCATCGCTCGCGCGCGACCAGCTTCTTCGTCTCCAGCCGGTCGATGAGGCGTGTGATGCCGGGCGTCGACTCGATCATCCGGTCGGCGATCTCCAGCGTCGGCAGGCCCTGCTCCCCCGCCCCGCGCAGGATGCGCAGAACGTTGTACTGCTGCGAGGTGATGCCGTTCGGCTCGACGATGGCACCGACGATCCGGCGAAAGACGTCCGCGGTCCGCATCAGGGCCACGGCCGCCTCCTGCGCCTTCGACGGGAAGGGCTTGTTCTGCTTCAGCTCGTGGACGATGTCGCGTGTCATGAGCGATACATTACCGTTAATTAGTTGATTAGTCAAGTAAACTAACATTGCGGACGTCATGGACAGCTTTCCGTCCGAATTCGCCGACCTTCTCAACAAGCGGGGACAGCGGCTGATCGCCAACCCGCCGCGGCTGGCGGTTTTTCGAACGAAACGGGCCACGCCGATCGTCGTCTTCGACGACCTGATCGACGACGGCGTGGCCCGGCGCTGCATCGAGCTGCTCGACCGGGTCATGTATCCGGTCATCCGCCGGATGGAGACGCGGATCCCGCGCGAATGGATCGCGTCGATGAAGAAGAACTACTCCGACACGCTGCGGAAAACGGTGCGCGTGAAGACGGCCACCCTCAACTCGCGCAAATCACTCGCGCTCGATGCCGCGCGCGCGATCGGGCTGGCGCAGATGATGCGCTCCGAATCGTTCTTCAAGTTCGCCGAGGCCGTCGTCGGCAAATCGTTGGAACGCGGGTCGTCATCCGGACGGCAGGTAATCTGCTACGAGCAGGGCGACTACAGCGGGCCGCACAACGATCACCATCCGGAGAGTCCCGGGTCGCGCAACGGTTTCGTCGACCTGCACATCATGTTCTCCAACGACGCCGTCCGCTCGCAGCAGCTCGTCTACGAAGAGCACGGCTTCCTCTCCGCCAGCCACGACGTCAACGGCCCAAGCGGCATCGCCGTCTACCGCCTCCCCTTCTGGCACTACACCACGCCCCTGGTTGGGCGGCCCGGGCGAGAGGCGGAGGCACGGCGGTGGCTGTTGCTGGGATCGTTCGATTTCGATCCGCCGCCGGAGAAGCCGATGTGGTGAGGACCGTTTATCCGCAGATGACGCAGATGAACGCAGATAGTTAAACCGTCTCGGCAGACACTGCGCGAACGTCGCTGAAGCGTTCGCGCGCGGCATCGCGCGCTGCGGGCGTGCGAAATGCTCCGACGATCGTCGAGCCGGAGCCGGTCATGGCGGCCCAGGCGGCGCCAGCGTCGTAGAGGCGTGTCTTGAGCGTCCGCAACACCGGCAGCTTCCCGAAGATCGGCTCTTCGAAATCGTTGACCAGGTCGGCGGCGTGCGAGAGAAGATCGTCATCGAGTAGCTGGCGATAGCGATCGATCCCGAGCGGCGGCAAGAAACGCTGCAACCTGCCGAACGCGCGCGCGGTGCTGACACGCTCCCTCGGCATCAGCAGGAGCAGGGGGATGCCGGCCTGGCGCGGCATAGGAGTCAGGATCTCGCCACGGCCGGTGGCGTAGGCGGTGCCGCCGGTGAGGAAGAAGGGGACGTCGGAGCCGAGGGTCAGCGCGAGATCGGCGAGCGGTTTGTCGATTCCGAACATTGCCAACAAGGTGATCAACGTCGACGCCGCATCCGATGAGCCGCCGCCGAGGCCGCCGCCGGAAGGGATCTCCTTATGCAGATCGATGGCGACGGGTGGCGCTTCGAGCAACCGTGCCGCGCGAAGGACGAGATTGCGTTCATCGACCGGGACGGTGGGATCGTCGCAGGTCAGCGAGAGGCGATCGGATTCGGTGAATGTCAGGGTGTCGTGCAGCGAAATGGTCTGGAAGAGGGTCTCCAGATCGTGAAAGCCGTCCAGCCGTTTGCCGGTGATGCGCAAAGACCAGTTGATCTTCGCGTAGGCGGGGACGGGCATCATCATCGAAGGATGACATACACGGCCAACGTGCGGTCAGCGGCGAGACGCCAGCGCTCCGTTACGGCGGCTTCGCCGCCGCCGCAACCGCTACAGCCGCGGCGCGACGCAACAGCGGTAGCTGCTCGGAACCTCCGGCTTCGTCACGGGCGCGGTGGTCAACGCCGACTGGTAGGTCTCGATCTCGAGTTTGAGCGCGCCGTGAACGATGAGGACGTTCTTGGCCGGATACGCCGGAGGGTTGAACGAGACCACGACATCGCCGACGGTTGCGCGCGCGATTCCAGTCGCGGCGTAGTCGTAGGTGATCGTCTTCTCATCCGCGGGAAGACCGGCCATCAGAAGCGCCATGGCCGAGGGGGGTGTGGCACCGAAGAAGCCGAAGGTGCTGGCGAATTCGGCGGCGCTGCCGTGCCACCACGTATCTTCGAGATCATTGATGAACGTCACCTCGTCCCCCGAGGCGTGAAGGCGGATGGCGGTCGTTCCGAGCGGGGTGTAGGCGGTCAGCAACATGCGGCCGTGACCATCGACCTGCAACTGGGCGCGAAACGACTGGACATGATCGCCGTTGGTGGCGCGGATGTGCAGAAGGGTTCGCTCGCTGGTCAATTGGGCACGCCGCGCGGCCAGTTGCCGCGCCGCGTCGTCCGCTGACGTCGACGTCAATGGCGCCACGGGCGTTTCCTCACCGGCCGGAGCTGTCGTCCGGCAACCGGCGAGCAGTGCCGCAAATGCGAGAAGAACGGCCGCGCGGCGCATCAACGCGGGGTGGATCCGGCCTGCTGCTGTTTCTCCAGCTCGGCGATTTTCGAGCGGAGCTTGGCCTCATCCTTCGACTCCGGATCGAGGGTCAGGGCCACGCGGTAGAGCGAGAGGGCGCGGGTGGTATCGCCGCGCTTGGCGAGCACATCGCCGAGGTGCTCGTGCACCGTGGCGTCGCGCGGCAGAATCTGCGCGGCATTGTTCAGATACTTCTCGGCCAGATCGAGCTTGCCCTGGCGGAAGTAGGCCCAGCCGAGCGAGTCGAGATAGGCGCCATTGCCCGGCTCCAGCGTCACCGCTTTGTTCAGCATCTCCGCGGCGCGGTCGAGATGGACACCCTGCTCGGCCCACATGTAGCCGAGGTAGTTCATCGTCCCGGCATTTTCGGGATGCTTGTCGAGGATGGCCAGGAACGTCGCCTCGGCCGAAGCCTTGTCGCCCGAGCGTTCCAGCGCGGCGCCGAGCTCGAACTGCAGGTCGACGTCGTCGGGCTTCGCGCGCAGCGCGTCGCGCACCACACCGATGGCTTGGTCGTACTGGTCGGCCTGCACATACGCCTCGGCCGCGGAAATGGTATTGCGCACGCCGAACTTCGACTGCGTCGATGCGGCGACGCGAGCCCGGTCTTTGTCGCCGGCGCGGGCGAGCATCTCGATGTAGCGCGCGTTGACGAACGGATCGGAGGCGTACTTGTCGACCAGCGGCTGCATCATGGCCACGGCATCGCTGTAGCGTTTCTGCCTCTTCATCGCATCGAGGGCGATGTTGATCGCCTGCGGATTCACCTTGTCGTGAAAGACGAATAGCGGTTTCGCCGCATCGACAGCCTGCTGATAGTTGCCTTTCTGAAGGTCGATGAACGCGAGTTGTGTTTTCGCAAGTGTCTGGACGCCTTCGCCGGCATCCGGGAGAGAGAGCAGGGTGCGAAATGTCTTGGCGGCCTCGTCGTACTTCTTACGGCCTACCTGGGCCAGGCCGAAGCTGGCCAGAACATCGGGATCGTCGGGCGTTTTCTCCAGGAGCTGGCGGTAGATGCGATCGGCCTCGTCGTAGCGCTCCAGATCGCTGAGCGATTCGGCGAGGTAGTACTGGGTACGCGTGTCTTTCGGATCGACGGCGAGCAACTCCACAAAGCGGGCGCGCGCCTTTTCGGCCATGCCGGCGCGGAGATAGAAGAAGGCCTGCTGCCGCTGAAAATCGAGGTTGGTGGGGTCGTCGTTGATCAGCGGCTGCAGCACCTCGGCGGCTTTCTGCCACTGGTTGGTGCTCTGATAGATCTCGACGAGCTGCTGGATGGCCAGGCCGAAGGTCGGATCGACCTCGACGGCCCGTTCCAGGTACTTGAGCGACTCTGCGCCGCGGCCGAGTTTCGTCAGCACCTGCGCGTAGCTGTAGTTGAGGCCGCGCTGATCGGGAGCGCGCTCGAGCATCGACGCCAGAACTTTCTCCGCCTCGGCGGGACGTCCGCTGGCGAGATAGATCTGCGAGATGGCCATGCCAGTGCCGAGGTCGTCGGGATAGATGCGGAAGGCGTTCTGGAGATGAACGAGAGCCTCGTCGACTTTGGCGCGGTCGGTGCCGGCGCGGTCGAGGAGCACGCGGCCGAGGACGCGCTCGGCATCGTAGAAATTCGGCTGGAGCGCGACGACCTTACGCAACTCCGCTTCCGCGGCGTCGACCTTCGAAGCGTCGATGAGAATCAGGGCCCGCTCGTAGAGAATGACCGCGTTCTGCGGATTCTTCGCCACGATCTTGTCGATGCGCGAAAGAGCCTCGTCGAACCGGCCGTCGTCGGCGGCGAGCTTGGCAAGGATGAACTCGTAAGGATCGTCCGTGGTCTCCTGGGCACCAGCGGCAACACTGAACGCCAGGAGCGCCAGCAGCAGCAACGCACACTTCTTCATCAGTCTCATGGTCATCACTCGGCAGAGGGGAACACCGTCAGCAGACTCCGCATTCTGGAAGCTTTTATTCGTGTCCCACTAATAGTGAGACGTGACCGGTGGGAGCCCGTTTCGTGCCACATCTGTGCTAAAAGCAACGTCAAAGGATTGGGAAAGCGGCGTGAATCTGGAGCGGATCGAGGTCACACCCTTCGCCGCCATCGTAGGCGAAATTTTACAGGGGCGAAGGACCGGATCGCTGACGATCGTCCACGCGCCGCTGCGAAAGACCCTGTACTGGTCGCAGGGCGAGCTGGCGCTGATCACTTCGGCGGCGCCGGAGGATTCCCTGGCCGATTTCCTCATCCGCCGCGGCATCCTGCCGGGCGATCGGGCTCTGACGCTGGCCAGCGTCGATCCCACCGAGGCCGCCGCCACGTTTCACGAGCTGGGCATCGTCGATATGTCGACGCGCCAGACCCTGCTGCGTGAATGGATGACGCAACAGTTCGTGCCGCTCTTTTCTCTCGATGAAGGGACGGCGGCGTTCAACGACGACCACGCCATCGAGCCGGAGAAGCGCGTTTTCCTGCAGTCGACTCCGGCGGTGGTGCTCGACGGCATCCGCGCCATTACCAACGGCCTGGTCCTTCGGCGGTCGCTCGGCGACCTGAAGCGGGAGATCGAACCGGAACGCGACGCACGAAGCGTCCTCGACACCATTCCCCTGACCGACGCGGAGCGGAAAATCGCCGATGCGCTGGTCCAGCCGCAATCGATCGAGACGTTCCTCAAGCAGTTCACGAACGACTCGGTGACCGCGGCGCGCGTCGTCATCGCCATGATGACGCTCGGTTTGTTTGGCGTGGTCGATCACTCCTCGCGGCCGGCGGCGGCGGCCGACGAGAGCGACATGCAGCGCGACCTGGAGCTGCTGGCGGCGATCGGCTCGAACGATCAGCGGTCGTTGCGTGCGGTGGCGTTCTCGCGGCGGTTGTCGTCGATCGATCACTATCAGCTTCTCGACGTGCCGCGTGCCGCCACCCGAGGACAGATCACGACGTCGCTCGAAGAGAAGCGGCGGCAGTATGCCGAGGCGACCTTTCCGCCGGTGGTGAAAGAGGCGCTGGCAGCGATCAACCGGCGGCTCGATGAGGCGGCGGCGGCGCTCGAACATCCCGTGCGGCGGCAGGCCTACGACAAGCTTCTGGAGGAGCGGCCCCTACGCGGAGGCGGTGACGATCTGGAGCGGAGGCAGGCCCAGCGGTCGATCGCCAATCAGAACTTCCAGCGCGCCCGCGAGCTCAGCGTGACGGGCGATTACTACGGTGCGATCGTTCTTCTGAAACAGGCGGTGACGTTCGCTCCCGATCACGCCGAGGCCTGGCACCTTCTCGGCGCCTGCCAGGAGCGCAATCCGAAATGGCGCCGCGAGGCAGCCGAGAGTTTTCAGCGGGCGCTATCCCTCGATCCGAATTCGGTCGAGACCTTGATCTCCCTCGGCGATCTCTATCGCACCGAAGGTTTGACCTCCCGCGCGCAGGGCTGCTACGAGGACGTACTGAAGATCTCCCCCGACCACGCCCAAGCGAAGAGCAGGCTGGCGGCGATCAAGAAGTAGTAACGGGGTTGCGCGGTTGCGGGGTTACGCGGTCTCGAAGTGGCGCAGTCCTTTCAAGGTCAAACCGCGAGACCGCGTAACCCCGAGACCCCGCAACCGCGTTACCGCAGGTCTTCCGGCTTGTTGTCCGCCAGCTCGTCGCGCTGATCCTTCGCTTTCGTCGGCGAGTTTTCGCCGCTGTGCTCCTCGCGGCCGGCCCCCTCGTAGCCGAGGACCTCCGCGCCGCGGATCACGTCGATCTTCTGCATGTCTTCTTCGGTGGCACCTTTTTCGTCGTTGCTCATACCGTATTGCTGAGCAAGGAACGGGCCGTAACCGGCTACATCAGTTCCCGCATGATCTGATCGAGCGCTTCTTTCGGCGGTCTCGTCTCTGCCTCGTTCAGCGACCAGAGGGGCTTGTCGCTCATGTTCAGCAGCCTGATGAAGCTCTTTTTCTCCGGTCGAAGGTAAATCAGGCCGGTGAGCATGGCGCCGTCTTCGATCGCTTTGTGCGAGCGCTGGAGGGCCTGCACGGCGTTCGACGGGTCGTAGTCCTCCTCCAGCTTTTTCAGGAGAAGGCGCGAACCGTCGTGCAGGGTGACTTCGCGGACCGTGCCGGGCTCGTAGTCGATCTCGATCTGCTCGTACGACTGCACGAAGCCGATCTGGTGCAGCAGCTCGTCATGCTCTTTCGAGTAGGCATAGCCTTTCGTCGAGCCGTCGTGATTGTTGAAGGTGACGCAGGGGGAGATGACGTCGATGACCGCCAGACCGTCGTGAGCGACGGCGGCTTTGAGGATGTTCACCATCTGCTTCGGATCGCCGGCATAGCCGCGCGCCACGAAGCCGCATCCGAGCTCCACGGCCAGGGCGCAGAGGTCCATTGGCGGGAGGTCGTTGATGACGCCGGTCTTCAGCTTCGAGCCTTCGTCGGCTGTGGCTGAAAACTGCCCTTTGGTCAGGCCGTAAACGCCGTTGTTCTCGATGATGTAGATCAGCGGGATGTTGCGGCGGACGAGGTGCATGAACTGTCCGAGGCCGATGGAGGCGGTATCGCCGTCACCGGAAACGCCGATGCTGATGAGGTGATGGTTGGCCAGCATGGCGCCGGTGGCGACGGCCGGCATGCGGCCGTGGACGCTGTTGAAGCCGTGCGCGCGGCCAAGGAAGTACGCCGGCGTCTTGGAAGAACAGCCGATGCCGGAGAATTTGGCCACTTTCTCCGGCTTCACGTTCATCTCGTAAAAGGCGCGGACGATCTGGTTGCTGACGGCGTCGTGCCCGCAGCCGGCGCAGAGGGTCGACTTGCCGCCCTGGTAGTCGAGCGCTTTCAGTCCGATCCGGTTTTCCTTCGGCGCGGCTGCTTCGCCGGGTAACTTGAGTGTGCTTTCCGCCATGACTTAGTCCTCCCCGATCGTCTGCGTGGTCGCTTCGGCGCCGAGGCCGATGCGAACAACGCGCGTGCCATCGTTCTCCATCTGCAGCAGCGAGTCTGTGATCGAGCGCGCGTCGCAGGGCAGACCGGTGTAGTGCAGGATCTTGCGCAGCTTGTGCTGGATATCGCCGACGTCCAGCCGAATGAGGTCGCCCATCTGGCCGTCGCGATTCTGCTCGACGACGTAGACGCGCTCGTGCGCTTCGACGAAGGCTTTTACGTCCGCCGTGAGCGGCAATGCCCGCAAGCGGAGGTAGCTGGTCTCGACGCCGTGCTCGCTGCGAAGCTGGTGGCGCGACTCTTCGAGCGCGACGTCCGTCGTGCCGTAGGCGATGAATCCGATCTTCGCGTTGGGGTGGCGGTCGATGACCGGCTGCGGCACGAACTGTTTGGCCGTCTCGTGCTTCTTCGCCAGCCGATCGACGGTCGCTTTGTAGTCCGCCGGCTTCTCGGAGTAACGCGCATGCGTGTCGTGCCCGGAGCCGCGCGTGAAGTACGACGCCATCGGATGATCGGTCCCCGGCAGCGTGCGGAAGGGAATCCCGTCGCCGTCGACGTCGAGATAGCGTCCCCACTTCCCGCCGAGCTCCTCGAGTTGCTTCGCATCGAGCACTTTGCCGCGGCGGTACGGCTTGGTGGGATAGACGAATGGATCCGACATGTGGTTGTTCATGCCGAGGTCGAGATCGGAGAGGACGAAGATCGGCGTCTGGAACATCTCCGCCAGATCGAGCGCCTCGCCGGCGAATTCGAAGCACTCGGCCACCGTCGCCGGGATCAATGCGATGTGCTGCGTATCGCCGTGAGAGAGGTAGTACACCTCGAAGATGTCGCCTTGCGCGGTGCGGGTCGGCAGGCCGGTCGACGGGCCGACGCGCTGAATGTCCCAGATCACGCCCGGCAACTCGGCGAAGTAGCCGAGGCCTGCGAACTCCGCCATCAGCGAGATGCCCGGGCCGGAGGTCGAGGTCAACGACCGCGCGCCCGCCCAACCCGCTCCCAGCACCATCCCCATCGCCGCCAGCTCATCCTCGGCCTGCACGATCGCGAAGGTCGCTTTCCCGTCGGGGCCGATGCGGTGCTCTTTCATGTAGTCGATCAGCGATTCGCAGAGCGATGACGACGGGGTGATCGGATACCAGGTCACGACCGTAACGCCGCCGAACATGGCCCCTATGGCCGCGGCGGCGTTGCCGTCGATGATGATCTTGCCGGCCGTGGCATTCATCCGCTCGATCCGCCAGCGATGCTGCTTCGGGAGGTTTTCCCGCGCGTACTCGATCCCTTTGTCGATGGCGGCGACGTTCGGATCGATTGCCTTTTTCTTCCCTTTGAACTGCTTGCCGATGGCGTTGACGATCTCGTCGCGGTCGATGCCGAGGCGCTCGGCCACGATGCCGACGTAGATCATGTTCGTCAGCAGCTTGCGGAGCCGCGAGTCCTGCGACAGCTCGCCGGCCAGCTTGGCGAAGGGAACCTCGAAGAAGGTGACGTCGTTGCGTATGTTTTTACAATTCAACGGCGCGTCGTAGATGCAGACGGCGCCCGGCTGCAGCGCCTCGACGTCTTCGCGCGCGGTGGCCGCGTTCATACATACCATGATGTCGACTTCTTTTTTGCGGGCGATCCAGCCGTCTTTGTTCGCCCGGATCGTGAACCACGTCGGAAGGCCGGCGATGTTCGACGGGAACATGTTCTTCCCGCTGACGGGCACGCCCATCTGGAAGATGGAGCGCATCAGGACGCTGTTGGACGATTGCGATCCGGAGCCGTTGACGGTGGCAACGTGGATCGTGCAGTCGTTGACGGTCGAGGCGGCGCCGGTCAGAGGCTCATCGAGCACCGCCGTCGCGGTCATGCTATCGGGCACGTCTTTCTCCTTCGGACGATTGTGTTGAAAAGACCTGGAAGGGGATCATCTGGAGGTCGCGAATTGTAGCACCGGCCATGGCGCTTCGCGCGTTGTCTGCGGCTTTGCCGCGTTGTCTGCGCTTCGCGCGTTCTCGGTTGGCGGTTGGTTGTCGTGCTGCGTTGTCCATCAGGCCAAATTATCTGTCCCTCCGCGGCCACGCGGCCGCGCCGCAGACGACCAACAACGCGGCGAAGCCGCAGATAACGCGCCGAAGGCGCATTAAGATGCGCGCTCATGCTCCGAACCATCTGGGCCGCGATCGTGGCCATCGTGGTGACGATCCCGCTGGCGATCACTGTGATGGTCATCGCCCTTCTTTCGTCCTCCTCTCCTTGGATCGATCCGGTGATCTGGCTCTGGGCCAGGCTGGTCCTGTGGGGGGCGGGCATCGAGATCCGCGGCGAGGGAATCGAGACCATCGACCGCGACAAGCGCTACATCCTCATCGCCAACCACCACTCGTACTTCGACATCCCCTGCATCTTCGCGGCGATTCCGCAGCCGATCCGCTTCATGGCCAAGAAGAGTCTCTTCAGCATCCCCATCTTCGGCTGGGCCATCGGCCGGGCCGGCTTCATCCCCATCGACCGCAAGAACCGGCGGACTGCGGTGAAGTCGTTCGACCTGGCCGTGGCGCGCATCCGCAAAGGCAACACGATCGTCATCTTCCCGGAGGAAGGACGCTCCCGCGAACTGGCCATGCGCCCCTTCCAGCGCGGCGCCTTCCTCCTGGCCATCCGCTCGGAGCTTCCGATCCTCCCGCTGGCCATCGACGGGACGTACGAAGTGTTCCGCGTCGGCGCGAAGAGGATCACCCCGGGTGTGGTGACGATCCGCGCCGGCACGCCGATCGAGACGGTCGGGGTGGGCGTGCGTGCGAAGGACACGCTGCTCGAGCAGTCGCGGGGGCAGATTGAGGAGATGCTGGCGCGGCCTCGAACGTAGCGCCGTTGCGCTACGCTTCCTGTCACTTAGCTCTTGCCCTTTGGCGTTGGCGGTGGCGGTGGCGCAGAAACCTGGGGCTTGCTCGTAGGAGGGGCCGGACTCGAGACACTCTTCCTGCCCTCAATCCAACCGCGGCCCCGATCGCCATGCGCAACGCCGTTATCTGTGTTCGACGCCATCGTCGTTGTCCTCCACGAAAAGCGATTCGCCAATCGTCGTGATCCGTTGGTCTGCGGCAGCATCTGTCACAACCGCCGCGGAAGCGATGGTACTCCCCAGCAGAAACAGAGACTGATACCCAAGAGCACGATAGCGCGTCAAACGCTGATCGTATAGCGCCGGCTCACGAAGAATGAGATCGCGTTCTGTGGCTGCGACCGACACGTCCGCCTTGTCGACGTAACCAGCATAGACATCCCCGTTGTTCAAACCAACCGTCACCCAATGGCCTTTCACGGAAGAATTGATGAAATGGTCCCATGCACTTGAATACGCGGATCTTGCAGATAGGCGAGCAAGCAGTCGCGTTCCAAACCCGGCCACCAGACCGAAGAATGTCGCGCCGCAGACATGACCGAGGAATGCCCCACCGAATGTGCCAAGCTGGCCCGGAGATAACTGTTCTAGCGCCTTCGCAGAGACATATTGCGGCAGCGGCGCCCCGATGCGCGCTGCAACAAGTGAGTATCCGGCGAGGCCAAAGAGGCTAAACGCCAGGAGACGCAGCGTTCGGGACCACTTGTCCTCGCGCCAGTCCGAACCGACGAAAAACGAATAGAGCCTATCGCCGGGAAGACCCGGAAGTACGGCAAATGCCGCGATCAGAACGCCCATCAACGTGCTTGGCAATTCCATAGTTAAATTGTTGCATGACGCCGTCGAGTTGGCCGCAGACTCCACTCCTCGTCGCGAAAATGTGGCATCGACCGGCAGAAAACAGTTCTTTGTCTACTACCTGTAGGCGATCGCTATCGTCGAATCCCCTCTGCCACGTCCCCCAATCCCTCTCCCCCATCGTCCTCCCCTCGATCGTGAAGCGATCATCAACGATGCGTCCCACGATTGGCGGATCGTTTCGAAGAAAGCGCGCCGCAAGTGCGCTCGTCGCGGGGACTTCGATGGCGATCTAGGGGATCGTCTCGGCCGGCGTTATGCCGCTGCCGAGGCGCGGCACTCGAGCAGTCGCGCGAGCAGATCGAGGCGATGCTTTCGCGTCAATCCTGATGGCAGTTCATCGGTTCCGAAGCACCGTTTCGCTGTAACATCGGCGGCCAGAAGCAGCTTTGTACGACGACCGGAGGAGGCGTTGAATGCGTGATCGGCTCGTAGGGATTCTGTTGTTGGCAGCGTTGTCACTGGGGAGCGGAGCGGCGTTCGCCCAGGAGAAGAAAGAGGCGGCGGAGCCGCTGAAGCTCAAGGTTGGGGAGATGGCGCCCGACTTCACCTTGCTGGAGTACGACGGCAGCAAGGTCAAGGCGGTCTCGCTACACGATTTCAAGGGGAAGAAGAGCGTCGCGCTCGCCTTCTTCGTGTTCGCGTTCACCGGTGGCTGAACGACCGAAATGAAAGCCTTCCAGGCCAGTCTGGCCAAAATGGAAGGCTCAGACACCCAGGTCCTGGGTGTGAGCGTTGACAGCCCCTTCGCCAATCATGCCTTTGCCCAGCAGAACGGCATCACCTTCCCGCTCCTTGGCGACATGGACGCCAAAGCGATCAAAGCGTACGGACTGGAGAAGCAGTACCACATCGGCGGCGCGACGATGGCCTCGGCACGCCGGGCCACCTTCCTGATCGACAAGGAAGGGAGAGTGGTTTCGGAACAGGTCGACAGTGAAGCCGTCGATCCGACAAAGATCGTGGACGCCTGCCAGATCAAGTCCCACGCGAAATGACATTTCCAGGCGCGCGTTCGTCGTGAACGGCGCGCGCCTCTGGAGATTGAACGTGGAATCGACGGAAAGCTGCGAGCCCGCGGCGGCGGCTCCGGCCAGGCACAGACAAGAGTGTCTGTGCCACATTCGGTCCGGCAAGACTCCACTCTCCTGCCACTACCGAGGGGAAATGTGGCATGGCACAGACACTCTTGTCTGTGCCCAGCGGCGCAGCCGCGCGTTAGGAGAATGGCCTCGACAAATTCCACTCGGTGTATGAGAAATGCGGCTAACGCGGCAACAAGGCTAATGCCTCCGCCACATCCCTCCCATCCCCCTCCCCGAGCGTCCGCACCTCAATCGTGAAGCGGTCGTCGACGATGCGGCCCACGATCGGCGGATCGTTTCGGAGAAAGCGCGCCGCAAGTGCGCTGGCGTCGCCGGGTACTTCGATGGCGATCGAGGGGATCGTCTCGGTCGGTGTGGTGCCGCCGCCGAGGGCGCATTGGCTGTCGATGATGCGGCACTCGGTTCCCTGAACCAGCTCCGCGGCGCGAGAACGCAGCTCGTCGAGAGGCGTGGCCAGCATCCGGTAGATCGGGATCTCCGTCTCGTGGCGGCCGGTGGCGAAGGCGCGGAGAGTCTCGGCGATCACGGCGTACGACTCCTTTCCCGCGCGCAGCGCGCGCATCAACGGATGTTTGCGGACGCGGTTGATGATGGTTGCGCTGCCGACGATGAGGCCTCCCTGCGTGGCGCCGATCAGCTTGTCGGTCGAACAGGCTACGGCGTCGAAGCCGTCCGCCAGCAGCTCGCGGATCGTCGGCGCGGAGGTAAACCCATAGGGCACGAGATCGACCACGCGGCCGCTCCCTTCGTCGTACAGCAGCGGGAGATCGTGTTTGCGGGCGACGGCGACCAGCTCCTCGATCGATGGCGACTCGGTGAAGCCGACGATCTCGAAATTGGAGCGATGGACGCGCAGGATCGCCGCGGTGGCATCGGAGACGGCGGCGGCGTAGTCGCCGGCGCGGGTCCGGTTCGTCGTCCCCACCTCGCGCAGGCGCGCGCCGCCCTGCTGGATGACGTCGGGGACGCGGAACGAGCCGCCGATCTCGACCAGCTCGCCGCGCGAGACGATCACTTCGCATCCGCCGGCGACGGCGGCCAGCAGCAGGAGCGTGCCGGCGGCGTTGTTGTTCGTGAGCACGGCAGCCTCGCAGCCGAAGAGCGTGCGGCACAACTCCGTCAGGTGCTCATCGCGGCGGCCGCGCGATCCTTCGTCGAGATCGAATTCGAGGTTCGAGTAGCCGGTGGTGATGTCGGCGGCGCGCGACCAGACCGCCGAATCGATGGGCGATCGGCCGAGGTTCGTGTGGATGATGATGCCGGATCCGTTGATCACGCGGCGCAGCGTCGAGGCGGTCACGGCGGCCACTCGCTTGCGGACATCGCCCACGGCGGCGGTCTCGTCGAAGCGCTCACGTGTGCCGCGAAGCGCTTCCAGATGAACGGCCACCGCATCCTTGACCCGGTCGCGGCCGAATTCGTCGATGAGCCCGGCGAACGCGTCACTGGAGAGAATCCGCTCGACGGAGGGGATGCTCCGGAGCGCGGAATCTCCCGAGACGGACGCCGATTTAGCCATGGAGGGGTATTGTAGTTGTCGGCGTGATCAAACAAGACGACGAGCTCGACAAGCTCGAAGAAGACATCCGCAAGCTGAAGAACAAGTACGACCAGTTCTTCGCCGGGATCCAGAAGTTCCCACCGATGCACGAGCGGCGGGTGCTGGAGGTCTACATCCATGACCTGGGAAAGCAGAAGATCCGCGACAACACCCGCCGCTTCCGCCACTCGCAGCTCCTGACGCGCTACAACCAGCTTCGCGAGCTGTGGGGCCGCAGGATGCGGGAGCGGGAGGAGGGCCCTCTCGATTTCCGGCGCCGCTCAGCCTTATTGAATGCACCCTCCCAACCGCCGGCACCAAAACCGGGGGAGCTCCAGGAGCCGCGTGTAACGTTGCCGAAGGCCGATCCGTATGTAAGGGTGGCCACCGGCTCGAACGGTGACGAGATCCAACGGCTTTACGGTGACATCGAGAAAGAGCACCTCCGGCTCGGCAAGCTGCCGAACATCACCATCGAGCAGTTCAGGACGATGGTGCAGAAGCAAAGCGAATTCGTACGCGAGAAATATCATGTCGCCGTCGTCGCCTTCCGGGTGGACGTCGTCGACGGCAAAGTGAAATTGAAAGCGAAACCGATCCAGGAATGATGATGAAACGACTCCTACTCGTAGCCGCATCGCTGGCGCTGGCCGCCTGCTCCACCACCAGACACCACGATCAGAATCAGCATCCGTACGATCATCCGTTCTATCAGCGCTATCTGAACACCGGCTCACCGCTGGATGCGCAGATCAGCCGCACGATGAACGATCTCCAGGCCAATCCGCACTCGGCCGTTCTGCACAACAGGATGGGACAACTTCTCCTCCAGAAGGGCTTCCCGAAGGATGCGGAGACGGAGTTCGAGCGCGCGGTGAATGACGACGCGCACTTCTATCCCGCCTGGTACAACCTCGGACTGGTGCGGATGTCGCGCGGCGACTTGATCGGCGCGCATTTCGCCTTCTCCCGAACCGTTCACTACAAGCCCGGCCACTCGGCGGCGCTTTTCCAGCTCGGCCTGATGGAGGAGAAGCGCAACCATCAGCGGGCGGCCATCGACTACTACGCCAAGGCATTCCTGATCAATCACTCGCTGCTCGACGTGCGCGTCAATCCGCGCATCCTCGACAGCAAGCTGGTCGATCTGGCCCTGCTGAAGGCATATCCGAATGATCACGCCCGCCAGAGCATGTCCTTCCAGCCGTCACCTCCGGGCTACATTCAGCAGGGCCTCGAAGCTCCGTCGACACAGCCCTCGCCGGAGCAGATCGTGACCCCGTCGCTCCCGCTGACGGATCCATCGCAACAGGCGCCGCCACCAACGCCAGGGGTGCCTCTGCAACCGGCGCCGCAGCCGGCGAAGCCGCCGTTGTAACGCGGTTGCGCGGTCTCGCGGTTGCGGAGTCTCGCGGTGGTGATTTCGTCGCATACCGCGAGACCGCGAAACCCCGAGACCGCGAGACCCCGCCATAGGCCATACTTTCCTCATGTCCTTACCGCTCGGCGCGCGCCTCGGGCCGTACGAGATCGGGGAGATGATCGGCCGCGGGGGGATGGGCGAGGTCTATCGCGCCACCGATACCCGCCTCGGGCGCGAGGTGGCCGTCAAGGTGCTCTCACCGCATCTTGCCGATGATCCGGCCTCGCTGGCTCGCTTCCGGCGCGAAGCGCGCGCCGTCGCCGCGCTGTCGCATACCAACATCGTGGCCGTCTTCGACGTCGGCAGCGAAGGCGGCACGCAGTTCGTCGTCACCGAGCTTCTCGAAGGGGAAACACTCCGCGCCAGACTCGGAGAGTCGCCGATGTCCCTCGACGAAACGCTGCGGATCGCCACAGCCATCGCGGATGGTATGGCGGAAGCGCACGGGAAAGGCATCATCCACCGCGATTTGAAACCGGAGAACGTCTTTCTGACGACATCCGGCGCCGTAAAGATCCTCGACTTCGGCCTGGCCAGCATGCAGCCGGCCGCCGGCACGCCGTTCGATTCCATCGCCCAAACCGCCAACCTGACCGAGCCGGGACTGCTGATGGGGACGATCGGCTACACGTCGCCGGAGCAACTGGCCGCGAAGCCGCTCACGCCGGCGACCGACGTCTTCGCCTTCGGCTGCGTCCTCTTCGAGATGCTCCAGGGGCGGATGCCGTTCAAGCGCGACAGCAACATGGAGGTCATCGCCTCGGTGATGCGCGACGAGCCGTTCAGCCGCGATGACGCGAAACAGTTGCCGCCGGCGATGCGAAGCGTCGTCGAGCGCTGTCTCGAAAAACAACCGGCCGCGCGCTTCCAGAACGGCGCCGAGGTGGCGAAGGCGCTGCGGGAGCTGCCCGAAGACGGATCGTCGCTGCCCACATCTCCTCTCGACCCTACACTGTTGCGATGGCGCGCCAAGCGCCACTTCCTCGGCTGGTTCATCATCGCGATCTCGTTGGTGATCGTCGTCCTCATCTTCGTCAAAAATCGATATGAAGTCATCGACGACGGCTACGACCTCCGCGCCTCCGACATCACCGGCGACAGCGAAACACGTCGACTGACCGCGCTGGCGCTGCACGCCGACAGCGCCGGCGACCGCTCGGAAGCGATCCAACTGCTGAGCGAGGCGGCCCGGCGCGCGCCCGATGCGCCGCTGCCGGCGGCATTCCTCGCGTCATTCACCCACTACAACGGCGATCCAAAGGGGGGCCAGCGCTGGGCGGCCGAGACCAGGCGCCGCATGGGGAAGGCGACGTCACCCTATGAGGCGCTGCTCTGCCGCTATCTCCTGCCCGAGAACGAAGGGAGGATGGAGATGGGCCTCTCGACGTCGCTCCTGGAACTACGTCCCCGCGCCTGGAGACTGCGGTTGGGGCTCGCGCACCTCCACCTGGCCCGCCGCGAGACGAAGGCCGCCCTCGCGCAGTTGATGCAGATCGACGTCGGCGCCCCCGACGACCGCCGCCTGGCCATCGTCCTGGCCGACCGCGCCTCGCTCGGCGACGTCGCCGGCGCCACGCGCGACCTCAATCGAAGCAAGCTGACCACTCTCCCCGCGCTGCTCGCCTACACGCAGGCGCGCATCGCCTGGAGCAGCGGCAAGGCATCCCAGGCCGCGCGCCTGTTCGACACCGCGGCGGAGAATGCCACGATCGGCAACCTCGTGCCGGTGGCCATCGAATCGCGCGTGCTAACGGGCGTGGCGCGCGTCGGCATGAACGATCTCGAGCAGGCCCAGTCCGCGTTCGATCTGGCGGCGGTGAAGGCACACGATGCCGGCCTCGGCGAGAGCGAGCTCGAATCCGACGCCTTCGCCGCCTGGGTAGCCGGCCGCCGAGGAGATGCGGAGGGACTGGCGCGGCGGCTCCGCCTCGCCGCGGCCCTCACCGAACCCGGTACGACCGACTACGCCGCCCTTCGCCTCTTCTCCGCGCGCGAACATCTCAACGTCCTCGCGGCAGCGGCATCCCTTCCAACTGATGAGGAGAGTCCGGCGGTGACGACTCTGATCAAAGCGCGCGATGCGTGGTCACAGAACGATCCATCGACGGCTTCGCGGTTATTGCAGCAATCGCGTTCCGAAGGGATCGACGACACCTGGTTCAGCGAAGAAGCCTCCCTCCTTGCCTACGACCTCGGCGGACCGACCCGTACCTTCCACGCTGATCCACCGTATCCGAATCGCCTGCGGTTCATCGCGATCTGGGAATTGGGGAAACCGCGGATGGGAATCGCGGGTCCGAACCGATAACGTGCCGTGTCAAGATTGAAAATCGGACGTTACGCGCCTCTGAATTCACTGTCATCCTGAGCCTGCCGGAGCGTTGAGCGAGCGTAGCGAGCGAGATGCGCGGAGGACGGCGAAGGATCTCGAAATGCGCTGCACCTGCCACAGGCGCTGCCACTGGAGATCCTTCAGCGTCCTGCGCGCATCTCGCTCGCTAGCGCTCGCTCGGCGCTCCGGCAGCTTCAGGATGACAACTTGCTCCTTGATCATCCTTGGCCGATTTCTTAACAGTTGCTCGAAATCTCGAAGGACGTCTTCCGGCAATAGGTCATCAAAGTCATCGGGAACAACGAAGGAACCTGCCGCGAGCCCGAAAGGTCTTGGCGGGCGCACAGCTTCGATCGGCCGGATTTCCGCGATGGGCCGGTCCTGGTCGGTGACGATGAGTGTTTCGCCCTCGATCACACGATGAAGAAACCCTTCCGGATCCCGCTTCACCTCTTCAACGCTGACGTTCATGGCAGGACGACTTTAGCATCGACGGTTGTATTACACTTCGCCGATCGATCGAACAAAGGACACCCAACATGGCTCGAACGAAGGTATCCCCCAAGTATCAGGTAGTGATCCCGAAGGAAATCCGCGAACGCCACGGTCTGAAGCCCGGCCAGGAGATGCAGGTGATCAGCAAAGGCAGCACGATCACGCTCGTTCCTGACCGCCCGCTCTCTGCCTTCCGCGGCATTCTGCGCGGGATGCCCACAACTGGATACCGGGAAAAGAAAGACCGCACATGATTGTGGTCGACTCGTCGGGTTGGCTGGAGTTTCTGACGGACGGACTCCTTGCCGAGGAGTACGCAAGCCGTCTGAAACAACCGGCAACCGTGATCACGCCGACGATCATCATGTACGAGGTTTACAAGCACTCGAAGCGCCTTCGCGGCGAAGAGGGAGCGATCGATGCCGTCGCCGCAATGCAAAAAACGCGCGTCGTTCCGTTGAACGATGAATTGGCCCTCATTGCCGCCGACCTCAGCATCGAATACAAGCTGCCGATGGCTGACGCAATCGTACTTGCCACCGCTCAAATGTATGAAGCCGAGGTTGTCACCAGCGATTCCGACTTCGACGGCGTGCCGGGAGTAACGTACATCCCGAAGAAGAAGCAGTAGCCTACGTGTTGCGCATCTCCTCGGACGCTGCCGGTGTAAATGTTGCCAATCACATCCCCAGATTGAACGATGTGAAGTTTATCGGCACGTCCGCCACGACGATATGCTTCACGAGGAATGCCTCGTTCACAAACCGGCGGTACCCCTCTCGAATGGCCTCCGCTTCGCTCCCGAACGTGTCGACGAGCTCACTGCCCTTCACGAGCGCGTACTTACCGGGAGCGCGATCGAGAAGGCTCAATCTGAGTCGCTCGAATGCATCGAGCTCGGCCTGCAGTGTGATCGTCCCGGACGTGGTCATGATTGCTCCCCGATGAACTGCCATCAACCGTTGATGTGAGTCGACGATAGCAGTTGTGCGGTAGCCGACAGGATGTAGAGCTTGCGCTTCCAACTCTGCGAATAACTCAAATGACCTTAGCGGCCTTCCAACAGGGTCGGCCATAAACACCCGGTCTTCCGTGGTGACTTGGATTGGGGATTGTTAATACGATGATGAAAGCCTCTGTACGGCAACCGCCGCAAGGAGGATTGCAAGCGGAATTAGCATCTTGAGGCTGGTCGCGGGCACAGGGATCGCAACCGGCGCAAATTCTAGAAACCCAAATGTATCGGGTGCTGGTACTTGAGTCGTGGCACCAGTCGTGACAGAGATCGTCGTCAAACTCGTGCTCGGGCCCGACGGACCAGTCGCGAGGAAAAGCCGCCGACCGATAGGGTCAAAGCTACTTCCGAGGTGGATACTGCCTGGCGACGGAGCGACGTTGACCATCGCCCCGGTAATTGGACTAATACCGACGATTCCCGAGCTTGTCGCCGCATAGACGAGGCCAGTAAGTGAATCGTACTCAAGAAATCCGAATATGTCAGGCGCTGATACCTGAGTCGTGGCACCTGTCGTGACAGAGATCGTCGTCAAGCTCGTGCTCGGGCCCGACAGACCAGTCGCGAGGAAGAGCCGCCGACCGATAGGATCAAAGCTACTTCCGACGTGGATGCTACCTGGTGACGGAGCGACGCTAACCATCGCTCCGGTAGCCGGATTGATACCGACGATTCCCGAGCTTTTCGCCGCATAGACGAGTCCAGTGATTGAATCGTACTCAAGAAATCCGAATATGTCAGGCGCTGATACCTGAGTCGTGGCGCTTGTCGTAACCGAGATGGTCGTCAAGCTGGTGCTCGGGCCCGATGGACCAGTCGAAAGGAAGAGCCGCCGACCGATAGGGTCAAAGCTACTTCCGAGGTGGATGCTGCCGGGCGACGGAGCGACGCCAACCATCTCTCCGGTAGTCGGATTGATACCGACGATTCCCGAATTCGCCGCCGTATACACAAGTTGGGCGCGTGCGGTCGACACAACGAGCAAGGCAACTGCGGCTGTTAAAACGCGGAAGACGGTTGAGCGGACAAATGTATTCGTTGTAGCCTCCGAGACGTGACTCTACTACAAGGGCCGCGCGTGTCAGCGCCAACGATCTATCCCGAGCCCTGCCCCCTCCCCCCAACCCGAATATCATGTCCCGCGCATGTCCGACCACGAACAACCCGAAGTCCCTGAATCCGAACTGATCCGCGTTCGGCGCGAGAAGCTCGAGCGCATCGTCGCACTCGGCTTCGATGCCTTTCCGACGAAGGCGGATGTCGATTCAACGATTGCTGAGGTCGTGAAGACCTACGGCGAGAAGACGGCTGAGGAGCTGGAGGCGGCCCACGCAACCGTCAAGATCGCCGGGCGCATCATGACCATCCGCGAGTTCGGGAAGGCGGCGTTTCTCGTCCTCTCGGAGAAGACGGCGCGGATTCAGGTCTACTGCCGGATGGATACGCTGCCCGAGCGGGAGTGGGCGCTGTTCAAGAATCTCGATGCCGGGGATTGGGTGGAGGTGGGGGGGACGCTGTTCCGGACCAAGACCAATGAGCTGTCGGTCAAGGCGGCGCACCTCGGGTTTCTGGTCAAGGCGCTGCGGCCGCTGCCGAGCAAGTGGCATGGGCTGACCGACGTCGAGCAGCGCTACCGGCAGAGGTACGTCGATCTCATTGTGAATGATGGCGTCAAGGCCACGTTCGAGACGCGGGCCAGGATCGTCCGCTACATTCGCAACTACTTCGACGGGCATGATTTCATCGAGGTCGAGACGCCGATGATGCAGCCGATCGCCAGCGGCGCGGCGGCGCGGCCGTTTCGGACGCATCACAACGCCCTCGACATCGATCTCTTCATGCGCATCGCCCCGGAGCTCTACCTCAAGCGGCTCATCGTCGGCGGGCTCTCGCGCGTCTACGAGATCAACCGCAACTTCCGCAACGAGGGGATCTCCACGCAGCACAACCCCGAGTTCACCATGCTGGAGTTCTACGAGGCCTACGCCGACTACAACGATCTCATTGCGCGAACCGAGGAGTTGCTCAGCGGGCTGGCGCAGGAAGTGTGTGTGGCCGAGAAGATCCAATTCCGCGGAAACGAGATCAGCTTTGCGCGGCCGTTCGCGCGGTTCACGATGAAGGAAGCGATCGCCCACTTCGGAACGATAGATCCGGCCCGTCTCGACGACCGCGGCGCACTGGAACGGTTCCTCCTCGAGCGCAGCAGCCGCGACGAAGCCGACGTCGCGGCGATGAACGAGGGGAAGCTGATCGCCGAGCTGTTCGAGCTGGTCGCCGAACAGCACCTCATCAACCCCACCTTCATCACCGACTTCCCCACCGAGGTCTCGCCGCTCTCGAAACAGAGGAAGGATGATCCGAACTTCGTCGAGCGCTTCGAGCTCTACATCGGCGGGATGGAAGTGGCCAACGCCTTCTCCGAGCTCAACGACGCCGACGAGCAGGACCGCCGCTTCCGCCAGCAGCTCGGCGAGCGTGAGCGCGGCGACGACGAGGCGATGGAGATGGACGAGGACTACGTGAACGCCCTCGAATACGGCATGCCCCCGACCGCCGGCGAAGGCATCGGCATCGACCGGCTGACGATGATCCTCACCGACTCGCCGTCGATCCGGGATGTGATCTTGTTCCCGCTGATGCGTCCTATACGGGAGTAGAGGGTCGGGAGCCGGAGAACGAGTACCGCCATCTCCGACAACCGACAACCGACAACCTTCTTCCCCATGCTCGAAACCCGAATCGCCCGCCGCTATCTCTGGTCCGCCCGCAAGCGGGCGCATACGGCATTTCTCTCATCGATCTCGATGCTGGGACTGGCCGTCGGCGTGGCCACGCTGCTTGTTTCGCTGGCGTTGATGGCGGGACTGCAGGGGCAGATCAAGAAGCGGCTGATGGCGTCGAGTCCGCAGCTTCTCATCGAGCCGGCCGGCGCGGCGACGATCGCCGGCGCCGATGCCATTGCCGCCGCCGGCCTCCGCCTCGGCATGCACGACGTTCATCCTCTCGTCAGCGGCATCGGCTGGGGGGCCAACGACCGGGATCGGCGCGGACGCCCGATGCGCCTGCGCTCCGGCAAGGCGCGGGAGCTCGAATCGGATACCGACATCGCCGTGACGCGCGACTTTGCCGCCGCGCTGTCGCTCGACAAAGGCGAGACCGTGACTGTTGTTGCCCCGCGCACGCGGCTCACGCCGTTCGGCCCGATGCCGGTCTGGAGGAAGTATCGCATCGCCCGCCTGCTCGCATTCACCAACGACGAACGCCCCTCCGACGATTTGCTCCCCGCGGACGGCATTCTCAACCTCGGCGAAACGGAGAGCCTCTTCGGCACCGGCGGCAAGCCGACCTCGATCGAAATGTACGGCCAGGAAGAGCGTGCCGAGGAGATTCAGGGGCAGCTCGCGAAACAGTTTCCGGGCGTGCAGGTGAAGACGTGGAAAGAGATCAACCGTCCCCTCTTCCTGGCGCTGCGTCTGGAAAAGATCGTGATGTTCGTGACCATCTCGCTCATCATCTTCGTGGCGGCGCTGAATCTGATCTCATCCCTCTCCATGCTGATCCTCGAAAAGCGCCCCTCGGTCGGCGTGCTCCGGACGCTCGGAGCCACCGAGCGGACTATCCTGACGATCTTTCTCGAGGTCGGCCTCCTGATCGGTCTCTCGGGCACGATCCTCGGAAATGTCTTCGGCCTCAGCGTCTCGTGGCTCGTCAATCACTACCACCTGATCCCGCTCCCCGCCGGCATCTACCCGATCCCCTACCTCCCGTTGACGATCGATCCGACGGACGTCCTCGGCGTGAACGCCGTCGCCGTCATCCTTTCGATCATCGCCACCTGGTATCCGGCGCGGATGGCCTCGCGCCTCGATCCCATCGCCGCCATTCGCGAGGAAGCATGAGACGCGCAACATTCGCAGCGGTCGTCTTCCTCTTCGCCGCGTCGTGCGCGAACATTGTCCATCACGACCTGACGCTGACCTTCGACGACACCGGCGAGCACGTCACCGTCGCCGCGGCGACGTCGATTCCGACGACGAAGGATTCCCGCGACCGCGGGCGCGACGACCGGTTGCGCGACGACATCCTGGCCGGCCGTGACGAATGGAGTCTCCGCTTTGCCAACGCCAATCCGGAGTCGTACCGGGTCATGCTCGACCGCGCGCACGGTGAGCTGATCCGCGCCGAGCGAATCGCCCGCATCGACAGCGCCGACCTGCAGAAGATCTTCTTCGACGTGGCCGTCTCCGCGGTGGTCACGCGCGGCGACGGCTGGGCGGAGCTGGCCATCTATCCCGGCACGTCGACCCGCGCCACGCGGCCGCAGCGCGACGACGCGGAGAAAAAGCTGCGCGCCTACTCCGAGCGGGCCGTCCGCTACTTCGATTCCGTCCGGATGATGTACGAATACATGAACGAGCACCCGCCGCGCGCGCCGGAGCTTTTCAGCGCGCTCTTCCGCGACGCCGATGATCCGCGGCCGTTGTTCCTCACCGAGGAAGAGCACGATCTCGTCGCCGCCGTGCGGCGTGGAGTCGACGGTCTCACGGAGAATGACGACACCGAGCAGCTCGAGGCGGAAGCGGATCTCGTCTATAACCCGCTGCCAGCGCGGATCGTCGTCCGCGTCCCCGGCGAGCCGCTGCTCGTCGAAGGATTCGCGCGCGGCAAAGACGGTGAGCTCGTCGCCGAGCCGCCGTCGCTGATCGAAGCGATCGCGGCGCTGGAAGGACGATGGGTGACTCCCGACCCTCTGGCCTTCTCCATCCGACCGGGCGGCGGCGGTGATTCCGACAACGAAGCCGCCCTGATCGCCGCCATGCCTCGCCACGCCACGGCGGTCGTCGGGCCGATCGAGGTGGGTGATGCACTCATCCAGAAGCTGCGGCCGGCGCCGAGGTATCGGGTACGGTGGATTGTGCGTCCGTCGGCAGATAAGTAGTGCGGATCAGATCTCCTTCATCATCACCACCGCTGATTCCCCGTCCGGGTAATACGCCTTCCTGATGTACTCGGGCTCGAAGCCGAGAAACGTATAGAACTGCTGGGCCTCGTCATTCGATTGGCGCACCTCGAGGGAGATAGACGTCACTCCCTGCTCGATGGCGAAGCCGGTACAGCGTTGCATCAGCGCCAGGGCGATGCCCTGCCGGCGGACGCTGGCATCGACGGCAACCTTGTTGACGTGCATCTCATCGGCGAACCACATGGCGAAGAGGTAGCCGATGATGACGCCATCGCGGCGGGCCACGAGGTTGTAGCGGCCGTCGTTCGCGATCTCGCTCTCGAAAAACTCTTTGCGCCACGGCGAGGGAAAGCAGCGCTGTTCGAGGGCGTGGACGGCGCGGACGTCGGCGGCGACCGCGCGCTCGATGGTGATCCCGTCCATCATCCTTGCTTCTGCTGCTGCAATTTCACCTCGGCCTCGGCGAGGCGCACGTAGATCGGCGTGACGTCGCGATAGCGCTCGCCATCGCCGCGCGCCACGATGGCGCGAGCGCGCCGCGCACAGGCCAGGGCCACATTTTCATGCTGCATGACCTCGGCAACGCGCATGACCGCGACGAGCGAATTGACCTCGTCGCGCTTCGCCAGGTGAGGAGCCACGATTTCGCGGCCGTCCTCGAAGAGAGAAACGTACGACTCGCCGCGGCCGGCATCGTCGACGATGGCGGCGCGTCCCGACTCGGGAGCGATGGCCTCGTGCGTCGACATCGCGCAGACGGGCTTGCCGAGGGCCAGGGCCAGACCCTGCATCGTCGCCAGGCCGATACGGACGCCGGTGAAGGAGCCCGGCCCACGAGTAACGGCAAAGAGGTCGATCGACGCGCGATCGATGGCCCCCTCGGTCAACAGCCAGTCGATGGCCGGCAGGAGCTTTTCGTTGCGCGACGACTTTCCTTCCATCGCAATCGCACCGAGAAGCGCGTCATCGAGAACCAGTGCGACGGAGAGGATGGGAAGAGAAGCGTCGGCTGCGAGGATGAGCATAGGCGGCGAGTCTCGGGATCACACCGCTCCGGCACCCGACTCCCGGCTCCCGACCCCCGTCCCCCCGATCTCGATCAGCTCGATGCCGATCTGCCTGGCGATCTCGGTCGAGCGGTCGTCGCGATAGAACTCGCTGTAGTAGATGCGCCGGATGCCGGAGTTCGCGATCAGCTTGAAACAGTTCCAGCAAGGCGAAGCGGTCGTGTACATCTCCCCGCCGTCGATGGCCACGCCGTTCTTTGCCGCCTGCAGAATGGCGTTGGCCTCGGCGTGAACGGTGGTGATGCAATGGCCGTCCTCCATCACGCAGCCGGAGTCTTCGCAATGCGGCAGTCCGCGCAGCGATCCGTTGTACCCGGTCGACAGCACCGTACGGTCGCGCACGATGACAGCCCCTACGTGTTTGCGCGGACAGGTCGAGCGCGTAGCCGCCTGATGCGCGATGCCCATGAAGTATTCGTTCCAACCCGCTCGCATGGAGGGATTGTACGACGGGGTTGCGGGGTCTCGCGGTTGCGCGGTCTCGGGGTAGGCGGGTTGCAGAGTTGCTGCGTTGCTCGGTTAAAACCACCCCAGCAACTCTGCAACCGAACAACCCAGCAACCGCCTACCCCGAGAGTCCGCGAGACCGCGCATGAAACCTGCAAGCGCCGGAGCATGGTCCCCAGGGCAAAGGTCTTGATCGTAGAGGACAACTCTGACGTCCGCCGGCTATACGCCATCGGCCTGAATCAGCACGGCTTCGAGGTAAAGCTTGCCGCGAACGGTGCCGAGGCGGTCGAGCGCATCCATGCCGAAAAGCCTGATGTCGTCCTCCTGGACTGGCTCATGCCGCTGATGGACGGGGGAGAAGTGCTCCGCAAACTCGGCGAAAACGGCAACCGAAGCGTGCCCGTCATCGTCATCAGCGGACAACCGGCACCCGACGAGCTCGATCCGCGCATTCATCGCTGGCTGGTGAAACCGGTGACGATCGAGCAACTGGTGGCAGAGGTTGAGGGTTGCGGAGGCTGACGGGTTGCTGAGTTGCTTGGTTGCTGAGTGACTTGGTTGCGCGGTCGCGGGGTTGCGCGGTCTCGCGGTGTTGTAGTGCTCAGGCGTACACACATACGAAATCTGTCTCGGCCCGTCGGTTGGACACCCCGAGACCGCGAGACCGCGCAACCCCGCGACCAGTAACCCAGTTAACCAAGCAACCCAGCAACCCGCACCCCGCGCCCCCCAAACAGCCCACTCCGCCAATCAGCTACAATCCGCCAACCCATGGCCAAGCTCTTTTTCGTCGGACTCGACGGTACAGAGAAGAGTTATCGATTGCAGACGCACCGGCCGTTCACGGTCGGGCGCGACCCCGGCAACGACATCATCCTCCGCGATCCGAAGGTTTCGCGGCATCACGCCGAGATCATTTTCGAGCGCGGCTTCTTCGTCGTCCACGATCTGACCAGCGCCAACGGTACCTACATCAACGGCAAGCGCGTACGCGTTGCGCCGCTGACCCATTCCGCAAAGGTGCGCATGGGGAACACCCACGGACGATTCTCCGAGGAGTTGCCGACGGAGAATGATGACGTAGCGTCAGCCGAGCCGTTCGAACAGCCGCTTCCGATGCCTTCCGCCGCCCCCGATTTCGGTTCAGCGCTCGATGTGATGGCCACCTCGCAGCACGACCGATTCAACCTTTCGACTCAGCCACACCAACAGATCGAACCGGAAGAGCTAAAAAAAAAAGCGGAGTAACGGACGCCGATCCGGCGGAGGTCATCGATCCGCCCACCGAGCCGATGCCGGACCTGCCTCCGCCCCCTCGGCTGAATCCTGATGTTGTCCCCGTTCCCCCTCCACCACCCGCCCCTCCTGCCGCCCTCGATCGCTCCCGGTTCCAGTTCATGACCGGCATCCCGGCCGGCGAGACGGCCTACATCCGCGGTGAAGACGGCAACGCCGTCCTGTCGTACCGCAGCTTCGCCAGCGCGGTCGGCATCATCGCGGCGCTGCTCTCGGCAGTGGTGCTCGCGGCCGGGGTGATGGGAATGCTCTTTCTCCTGGTCATGGAGCAACGTCCATTGCCGGCCATCGCGGCACTGATGCTCAGCGCCGTCTTCGCGGCCTTGATCGTCATGCTCATCCCCGCGGTGAATGTGACGATCTTCGATGCCGGCGCGCCGGCGATCACCATCGTGCAGCAGCCGGGGCTCAGCTTTCCGAGCGTCACCTATGTCGTTTCGACGCCGGAGAGCAAACCGATCGCCCGGATCACCAGCTCGTTCCTCTCCCGCTTCGGCCGGAACCGCTGGTCGCTCGACAGCGCGGACGATTTCCTCGCCAGAGGCGAGGCTGTCGAGGAATCATTCGGCCGCGCGCTCGTGCGCAAGGCTTTCGGCACGTTCGCTCCGGTCTATCAGTCGAACATCCGCATCACATGGATGGGCGAAGAAGCGGGATGGATCATCCGCCGCCCTGGCGCCGACGGCCACGCGGATGTGCTCGACCTCAATCCCGCGACGACGCTCGACCGCCGCGTCGCCGTCGCGCTGGCGGTGCTGGTGTTGGGGAGCGAACCGTAGAGGGGACCATTCCCTCATACGGCGCTTCGCGGCGCACCGGCATCGCGCGAACGTATGCATCTCTCGTGACCCGTGTGCGTCAAGAGATTGGCCGCCGGCCACGTATGTCAAAACTCGAAATTGCCATTGGCCCGCGCGCCGCGTATGCTGCAAAGCGATTGCTTTACCGGCGGTTATCGCCGCAGCAAGGAGGCACCGGTGAGAAAGGTTCTATCGTCCTTAGCCCTTGCTCTCGTTCTGACGTTCTTCATGGCGCCGGACTCGAGTCCCCAGATCAGTGGCGATGTCCAGAACCCCGATTATAGTATTGGCGGGGGAGGCCCCGGAGGATGCGATGTCCCCTCTGGGTACACATGGGGCTGCGGAATGGCCTGTACCTACGCACCCGCGGGACGATACTTTTGCTCCAGCAACGGCGACGCAAAGCCAACGACGATCTGCATGATCTCGCCGTCGCCGGGGAACGCCTGCTTCGACGATCCTAATGACGCATGCTGCTCGCAAACAAGCGGCTTTTGACCAGGCACTACCGTCGTCATCTGATCGCTCTCGCGGTCATCGCGGGATGGAGCATCGGGGCGGGTGCACGTGCCGCGACCGTGACTCTTCTGCCGCAACGGCCAATTCCGCCTGTCCCTTGCGAGGCTCATGTCCTTGAGGACGGAGCGACGGAGCAAGTCGCGCATTGTGGTCAGCCGATCCTCACGGCGGGCAAACACGCCGTCGGCTGGATTGAGACACCCACCGCAATCACGCCCTTCCTGACGGATGTTACAGGTGGTGGCGAGATTGAAATCCGCCCGCTCGTTCCAAGCGGTGCGATTGAGCTATCACCTGGTGACGCACTTGGCCCGGGAGAGCGTATACGCCTGGTATCGCTCCATCCCCCCCAGGCAAACTCGGCTCTACGCCCATTGTTCCAACGAGAGGTGACCTCGCGGGAGCCTCCCCTCCACATGCCAGCCGGGCGCGCGATCGCGTTGCTGATCGGCCGCGGCGGTAACGTGATCGGCGCGTCACGTCCGATTGAGATCATCGCGGGAGCGAAGACTGTTGCGTGGCCGGCGAAACCGAAGCAAAACGGCAGCGTGCTCGTTGCGTGGCTGAAACGCGGCCTGGCCGCGGAGCGCCTCGATCAGGATCGCGTCACGATCGCGGCAATCGATTCGCGCGGAAGTCACAGCCCTGATGCCTTCGTGAATGCGTCCGACGCCATCTTCGCCGTTTGGTACACACTCACCGAGACCAGGGATCGGCTGACGATCGATTCACGCGAATGGCGCCTCGCCCGCGACGTCGCGACACTCGCTCCTGGCACAGTGACACTGGTGCAAGAGACGCTGCAGCCTCTCCCAAAGCTCACGGTTGTCATATCCGCGCTCCCGGAGAGGGCGTTGCGCATCGACGGAAAAATGCTACTGACCGTCGCGTCGCCCGAAGGGGAAACCGCGCCCGTTCGCAGCCTCTCAGTCGAGCCCGGAAAGAGCTATACGATCGATTCCGTGCCGGCATCGATCCTGACCGTGGAGCTCCAAATCGGCGAATTCACCATCGAAAGACCGGCTGATCTCACATCGGGAGCCGATGCAACCGTCGCCATCCCGCTCGAGCCAATCGTCGTGGTTGGCACCGTGTATAAGGGCGACGAACCGGCGCGTGCACAGGTACGTGTTCAACAGAAGGTCGGCGCTCTCGTTGTCGATACAGACGATCGCGGGTCGTACGAACTGACCTTGTGGCAGAAGAGGCGATACATCATCGACACCACACTTGCCGAACGGCCTGACATGCCACCGTTCTCACAGAACGTGTCAATTTCCGCGCCGCAGACTCTTGATATTCACGTGCCGGCCAACGTGCTGTCCGCGCACGTCTACGACGCGGACAGTGGAAAGCCAATCGATGGCGCGCGGATCGCCATCATGAACCGCTGGACGGACGAAACCGGATCACACTCTGCCGCGAGCACGGTGCTATCCAAAGGCGAGCTTACGACGCTGCCTCCGCAGCGCGTAGGGATGTCCCAGATTAATGTTCATGCGGAGGGCTACTCGGAGTTCCCGCCGATGTCGTTGATCATCGACGAGAACCTTCGCAACCGCGCTGTTGAGGTTCCTCTGAAGAAGGCCGGCCACGTCACGCATGTACAGATTAATCTCGAAGGTGACCGACCCGCTGCAGGCGCCGAGATGGCTGCATGGAACGCGACCGGCGACTTTGCGTGGCTCGGTACCGCGGACGACGCGGGGCAAATCGCAGTGCCTGACCAATTCGCCGGCCATCAGCTCTTGATCAGACACCCAATGGGCGCGTCCGTTGTGGTGCTTTTTTCGCTTGGTGACCCGGTCTCGATCCCGCTGGCTCCGCCGGCACCTTCGCTCGTGGTGCGAGTCGTACACAGAGATCAGAGCCGAATCGGAACGACTGCCGCCCAGCTGACGATCTGGTTCGGGGGAGTCCGCCTTAGCGGGGCCGTGGCAGCGTTCGCGACCTGGTCGATGGGCGCAACGTCAGGCGACGGAGTCTGGATTGGCAAAGGACTTCCGCGAGAATCCGTGCGGATATTGTTCACTCGGTTGGTATCTATCGAGCAAATCTCCTCGAACAGTCTTGACGGTCTGGCCACCACGATTCCATATCCCTGGTCGTCATCAGCATCTGTAGTGCTTGCCAACGAGTAAGAAATCGTCGGGTCTCAAGCCAGCGCGACGAACGTTCATCTGAAATCGGGTCCGCCACACGACCGCGCAAGCTATGGTTGCGGCGTTATTTGCGGCCTCTTCGGAGTTGCCACTCCCCGGGGATTGCGTAACGTTGAGCGAATGGTCTCGATCGCGCCACGCTCCAGGCGTACTTGCCTCATGAGAAGATTCTCGGTGCCGCATTCGACTTCGAGTCGGACCTTACCCAATGCCGGCACGGCGTACCAAGCGAACACGATCCGATCGTACGCCTGCATGTCGATATCGGGACGCCTTCGCTGTGTTTTTGTGACCAACGCCCCGTTGCAGTTCGGAAGTGGTAGATGACTAACGAAGCGATCCAGGATCGCCAGTACTACCGTGCTCTGCACGTCAGTTCGGTTCGGAGAAATCACTGTCGTGGTTCCCGTAGTGACGCGCTGCGGCCGGGATAGCGAAAGCGCCCGCCCGTTATGGTCAACAATGCTGGCGATGACACGTCCGACGGGCACCCGGACACGCTTCTTCGCGTTCTCGCTGGAAATGCGGCGGTCGAAAGGCCGGTATCTCTCGCGTGTGTCGAGCGTCAGGATGCGGAAGGTGCCGCCGGCTGGCATGTCCGTCTTCGCATCGAGTTGCACTGATCCTGCCGGATACACCGGCTTCAGAAACACCTTGCCGGAAGTCTTGAACTTCTCTCCTGCGTAGTACAGGACACTCTGGTAGCTAACGGACGACCCTTTTTCAAGCCAAAACAGGTAGCGACCCACGGGCGGTTTGAACCATGAACCGCACGGGTAGACGCGTTCCACCGTTACGTCGTCAGAGTTGACCAAATGCAATTCGCAACCCTCAGAGGCCAGGATCGTGCTCTTGCCGTGGATATCGACCAAGACCGGCATCGCAGCGATCGCGACTTTTCCATTGATGACGCCGTTACTTGGATCGAGTGGTGAAGGACCGTCGGGAGCAGAGGCCATGGACGCCAGCAGCAAGAGCGCGATTCCTGCCCCCGCAGCCCGAATGAGGGCGGGCTGCCTCCGAAGAAGCGAAATTACGGTCGATTTCATTGGTGTTGTGATCGTGCATCGTCAGTTTTGGGTATCAGTCGAAGCCCGATATCTGAACGCCAATCCTGAGGTCCAAGCACAGGCATTGCTTCAGCCCATTACGGGCCACGCTAACATATGCAGGGGCGAAAGGACGACCAATCTGAATCGTCATTGAATAAACTTTTGAATCTCGATCCCCGTGTAGTAGTGCATCAGGATCTGTTGCGCCGTCCACCCTCGGGTGGCCATTCCGTACGCGCCGACCTGACAGAAGCCGACACCGTGGCCCCACCCCTTGCCGTAGAAGGTGTAGCGGTCCATGCCGTCCGCATCCTGCGTCTTTTCATAGACGAAGAGGTTGTCCGGCACGTTGAGCGACCAGCGCACCGGCAGGCCGCGCAAAACGAAGGTGCGGCCCTCTTCGGCGGTCACCTCCAGTTCCGCAATGCGCTGCGAGGCATCGATCGTCAGCGGACGAATACCCTGGAGCTGGCGGATCGGATTGCGTTTGTTGATAGAGACGACGAGGTCGTCGGCCCGGAAGCTGCGCGTCCAGCTCGCAAAGCTGGAGCTGCGATCGAACGATGCGCCGTCGAGGTAGGCGTTGATGACCAGCGCCACCGGCGTCTTCCCCCCTTCCGACGTAATCGTGGCACGGTCGCCGATCGTCACCGGGGCGCTCCGGTACTCCTGATACCGGTCGTTGATCTTGCGGAATACCGGGGTATTCGCCGGCAGTGTGAAGCGCGTCGGCTTCCCGTCGATCTTCAGCGTCAGATCGCGGCCGGCGATGGTCACGATCTTCCCGGTGGCGTCGCTGATCAATCCATGTTTGCGAATCCAGGAGCCGAGCAGACCGTAGAGCTCCTCGCGCGGCATGGCCGCGTTCATATCGAGGCGATCGATCCCCTCGGCCGGCAGAAATCCGAATTTGATGAGGAAGGCCGCTGCGCGATAGGGGGTCGTCTCCTTCGCCGCCGATTGCGGGAAGTAGTAGTGGCGGTCCTCCGGCATCGTCACCACCGTCGAGTAACGATCGAAATCGAGCGTGGCGGCGAGATACGCCAGCACGTCGCCACGCCGCGATGAAACCGGCGCCGCCGTGCTGCGCGGATCGAAATGCAGCTTCTGCATCGCCGCGGTCACCGCCTGCGCCACCTCGCGCGCGCTCCACGAGGTGCCCGCGTCGGGCAAGCCGGCGATCGCGGCAAAAAGCCGGGCATTGACCTGCTGCTCGGTAAGCAGGCCGCTGTCGGCCCGGCCGGCGATCGTCAGCACCTCGTCCTCGACGCAACGGACGCGCTTCAGATACGGCTCGTTGCGGCCCGGAAACATGGTCCCGACGTCCGACGTCTCGCCGCCGCAGGTGGCCGTATAGAGCGCATCGATCGGCTTGCCGTTGTAGGTGGCCACGAGGCCGGCCGTCTCGCGCACGGCGCGATCGGTCAGTGCCTCCTCGTGCATGATGCCGTCGTAGGCCTGGCAGGCCGGGCCGGCGCAGATGTCATAGCCCTCGCGCCGGAACTGGCCAAGGTTGCGGACCGCGTAGGTGCGGGCAGCGATGGCTTGCGCCTTCAAAGCCTCCAGCTCGTCGTAAATCTTCGGACCCATTTCGGCCGGCACGACCCCGCGGAGGTAGTCCTCCATGTTCAGTTCATTGATGACGTTGTAGGTACCGCGCGCGTTGATGAAGACGCGCGCCGCGGTCCGGTACACCTTGTCTCCGATCGTGAGCGTGTCGGCGCTGACCGGCATGATCAGCACCGACTCGCCGGCGAGGGTCGTGCGCTCCCCTTCGTCATCGACGATCTGATGTTTCTTCTCGAAGATCTGATCCGTGGGCCGCTTGACGATGAGCAGGTTCGTACCGTAGCCGCGCTGCGTGAGCTGATCGCGCAGCGGCTGCGCGTCGTTCGACGTCGTGAAATCGCCGGCGATGACGCGGTAGGCCGTCCCCGCGGTATCCAACACGGCGTCGACGCGCTGCTGCGTGTCCGCCCGCAGCTTTTCCGCCAGCGCGTTCGCACTGGTGATGTCGGAGATCGCGCTGACCTGCACCGCGTAATGGGCCGGCGCGTCGGGCACCGGCGCGGTCATGGTGAAACCGCGGCGAATCATGGCCGAGCCGGCATCGCTGACGATGTAGTACCCGCCGGCGACGCGCGGAAAAGTCACCGTGGCCTGATCGTTCACGATTCCGACGCGGATGCGAGGCTCGGCGATCGCCTTCGCCACCGTCGCAACCGGCGTCATCGCATTCGCCGAGCGGGCGGGCGGAGAGGGCGGCGCAACAGGCGTCACCGCGGGCATCACAACGGGCGGGCGGGAGGGAGGGGCCGTCGGCGCGGAGGCGCAGGCGGCGAAAACGAGGAGCGAAAGGGCGACGGCAGTACGTTTCATCGATGGGCGTCCTTGCAAGAAGAGAGACAGCGGAGGCGTAGGGCGTGGCTCATCGTTCTCCGAGGTACGCTTTTCGAAATACCCGCCTGTGACCAAAGGATAAAGGCGGAAGCTTCATCCTGTGACCCCTACCGCATCGCCTGCTCGATGAACCCGTCGAAGTTCCGCTCGTCCGCCGGCAGATGCAGCGCCTTCGACAGGATCTCATTCGCTTGTTTTGCATCGAGCGATCTCGCCGCGCGCAACTCGGCGATCCCTTCCGGTTTCTTGTTCGCCTGCAGCAACCCGAGGCCGAGGTAGATGTGGGCTTCCACCGACTTCGGGAGAATGTCGACGGCGCTGCGAAACTCCGTGACCGCCTGATCGAAGCGGCCGTGCTGCGAAAGGTACGTTCCGCTGGTCAGGTGCGCGTCATACCGGAGTTGCATCGATGTCGGGGATGCCTTCGGAAGCATTTGCATGGCCACACCGATATTGTTTTTCGCATGTGCCGCATTCGGATCGATCTCCAGCGCCTTGCCGAAGCTGGTGATGGCCTCGCCGATCAGCTCGTCGCGCATTGGCGATTGCGGCATCGAACGCGCTTTCATCAGCGTGGCCGTACCGACGCCGACGTACGCCTGCGAATACCAGTCGGGCGTCGTAGGATCCTGAATCTGCAGCAGCGGCTGCGTCAGATCGATGGCGCGGCGCAGATGGATGATCGCCGCGTCGGGCTTCGTCGACTGCAGAGTCTGGCCGAGCATGTATTCGGCGGTCGAGTTGTCGCGCGTGACCGCCAGCGTGTGCGTGAAGAGCGTCTCCGAGTTTTTCCAGTAGCCGGCCTGATGCATCGCCAGGGCCGCGTATCCCGCGACGGCGATCCCGGCGATCGCGGCAAGCGCCGCGTCAGGAATCCGCAGCCGCTTCGCCATCGCCATCGCACCGAAGGTGATGGCGATGAAAAGGCCGATGTACGAAAAATAGGTGTACCGATCGGCCATCGACTGGTTGCCGACGGCGACGATGCCGATGACCGGCACCAGCGTGCCGAGGAACCAGAACCAGCCGACGAACAGATACGGCGACGACCGGCGCGCGGCCACGACCACGATCGTGATCGCAGCCAGCACGAGGAACGGGATGATGGCGGCGCTGAAGGCGACACGCATCAGCGGGTACGGCAAGGCCATATCGACAGGAACGAACAGCTTGCCGAGGTAGCTGGCGCAGGCGATCAGCGCATTGGCGATGCGGTCGCCGATCGGAAGCGACGTCGTCGAGTGGACGGCATTGAGATTGTTCCGGCCGATGACCGCGGCGGCGACGCCGGCGATGGCCAGCACGAACAGCGGCCATTTCTCGGCAGCGCGTTGGCGAAGGTCGTCCAGCGTCCGCATGCGCTCCAGCGGCCAGACGTCGAGCAGCAGAAAGACGAACGGCAGCGTGATGTACATCTGCTTCGCCATCAGTGAAAGGGCCATGGCGATGGAGACGCCGAGCATCCGCCGCGGCGCGCGCGCGTAGAGCCAGAGCGCAAGCATGGCGAACAGCGTGGAGAGGGTGTCTTTCCGTTCCGAAGCCCAGGCCACCGATTCGACGTGCATCGGATGAATGGCGAAGAGCGCGGCCACGAACGCCGACGGCCACACCGCCCGCGTCATACGCCGCATCGCCATAAAAAGGAGGATGGCGCTGATCGCATGCAGCAGAAGCCCGGTCAGGAGATGCATCCCGGCGCGCTGCCCCCAGACGGCGACGTCGAGCATGTGCGACAGCCACGTGAGCGGATACCAGCCGAGCTGCGCGGAGGTCAGCGCCCAGCCGACGTCGCCGTGCAGGACGTGCTGGTTCTCGTAGATGAATTGCCCGTCGTCGAAGTTGAGAAACGCGTGCGAAGCGATCTGTCCGAAGACGGCGATCGTTACGGCGGCCAGGAAGGCGACGATCGTCCATTCGCGCCAGCTCCACTCACCCGCGGCGGGCGGCGCGGCCTCGACCGCGCTCTCGACATGCGGTTCGACGGCGGTACGGATCAGTTTTTCGCGTGCTTTGCGGCCCATCGTTCTTTGGTGGCGGGATGGTAGGCCCTAGCGGACTCGAACCGCTGACCTCTACCGTGTCAAGGTAGCGCTCTAACCAACTGAGCTAAGGGCCTGAAAAGACCGACGGTGAATTTGCCTCCGAACGAACAGAGGGCTGGTTGGATGCTATTCCAAACGCAAACCAGAAACCAGAAACCAGAAACAGAAAGGGCTCTCGTTCTGGTTTCTGGTTTCTGGTTTGAATTCATCCCACCCTTACCTCCGCCCTGCGCAGCTCCGCGGAACCTGTTCGGCTGGCGGGGATCCGGGCGCCGCTGGCGAGGACGATCGTCAATCTGCCCCCTTCCCGCGGCTCGAGGGCGTGAATGAATGTTCGATTGATCACGTGCGAGCGATGCACCCGCAGGAAACGGGCGTGGTCCAGCCGGTCGTACAGATCGTGAAGGCGGGCATTCAACAAGTGGCGGCGGTTGTCGATGCAGAGGGCGACATAGTCGTCGCACGCTTCGAGATGTTCGACCTGATCGAGTGGGATGGCGATCATCCGGCCGCGTTCCTTGACGAAGACACGCGCCAGCGGCTTCGAGACCGGCAGCACGCTGCTGGCTCGCGCCACCATCGGCGGGATGCCGTGATCCATGGCCATGCGTGCGCGGTCGAGCACGGCCCGCACCCGCTCGCGCCCGAACGGTTTGAGCAGGTAGTCGAGCGCGCCGATCTCGAAGGCGGTCACGGCGTAGCGGTCGTAGGCGGTGGTGAAGATGATGTACGGCCGATGGGTGATCTGCTCGGCCACGGCGATCCCCGAGGCGCCCGGCATCCGGATATCGAGAAAGAGAAGATCGGGGCGAAGCGTATCGACGGCGCGAATGGTGGCCAACCCGTCGCCGGCCTCGCTCACCTCGCCGATCCAGTCGACGTTGCTCAGGCACTCGCGCAACATCCGGCGCGCCAGCGGCTCATCGTCGGCGATGACAACACGGGCGATGACCACACGCGCCTTATTCATCATCCGCATCCTCGGCCGCCGTTCGCGGGACAGTGAACGACACCTCGAACCCCGCCACGCTGTTGTCGATCGTCAACTGCGCTGCGTCCCCGTAGATCGCCTTCAGGCGCTCGCGCAACGCGGGCAATCCGAAGTGCGTTCCATCCTGCGCCGGCGTCAGGCCATTGCCGCCATCGTCGCGCACGCGGACGTGCAGTTGCGCCTCGCTCGCCCGTGCCGTGATCTCGATCCTGCCCCCCTCGGGACGTGTGGCGATGGAGTGGCGGACCGCGTTTTCCACGAGCGTCTGCAGCGCGAACGAAGGAGCGCTACACGCGTCGCATGCCTCATCGATGGCGATGGCGACGGTCAGCCGGTCGCCGTAGCGCGTCTGCTCGAATTCGAGATAGCGCCGCGTGAACGCCCACTCCTCGGCGAAGGGAACCGTTCCGCCGTTCGTCTCCAGCAGGGAGTAGCGGAGCATGTCGCCCAGCTTCTCGATGGCGCTCTCCGCCTGTCCGGGATCGTGCCGCACCAGCGCGGCGACGGTGTGTAGCGCGTTGAAGAGGAAGTGCGGATGCAGCCGGTTTCGCAGCGCGTCGAGCCGTGCCGCGGTCAGCATGGCCTCGGCCTGCAAGGCCCGCCGCTCGTTCTCATGTGCGCGTCTCTGCGTCTGGATCGCGTACGAGACCCCGGCCACGACACCGTAGAGCCAGAGTCCCATGAGCAGTTGCCAGCCGATGACGCCGGTGGCGAGGAGCATCCTCCAGACGGACTTGCCGCTGACGAGCGTCTCGATCGTCGTATCGCCCGCCACCCACACGAGCGCATAGAGCGCGGCGGCGAGGAAGTGCTTTGCGTAGAACCCGGCGCGCAGGCGTTGCGGCCAGGGAGTGCGCATGCAGAACCGCCAGACGATGACGCCGAGGAGCGCCGCGCTGCCGATCGTCAACACGCCGAGCGGGAGCGCCTGGCCAAGAGTCATGCGGCCATAGGCGACCGCCAGCACGACCCAGAAGAGGAGCATCGGAAGCCAGGCCGCTACGACGGCCGCTACTTTCATCGCTCTCCGTTGCATGGTGCGACCAGCTTAAACGTGATCGGCACGGACGCAACCCGGTTCGCCGATCCCCGCTGCCGAATCGCCGAATCGTCGTTGCCGCTGCGGCGGCCGCGCCGTAGGTTGCCCACCGGAGGCGAAGATCATGTCCACAAGAACCCTGATTGCTTTTCTGCTCATCTTTTTTGCAACTTCTGTCGTTGCCGCGGAACCGTCCGCGAAGAACAAACTCGTAACGGCAAAGGCCGATCTCATGGACGCCGACTATCGCGGCGACCTGGCCCGCCTGGCATCGCTGCGTGAAGAGATCAAGCCGCTGGGCAGCGACCCCACGCTCGGATATCTGGCCGACTACTGGACTGGATACGCAAGCTGGCGTATCGCGGCGAACGGCTCCAACGAACAGATGACGCCAGACGATCTGAAAGCGAATCTCGAGCGCGCCGCGGCCGATTTCGAATCGTCCCTGCGCAAGAAGGAGGATTTCGCCGATGCGTACGCCGCGGCCTCCTCGGTCCACGGCTGGATCGCCTTTCTCCACCGCGACGACCAGGCCCTCATGAATGCGCACATCGAGACCTCGAAACGATTCCTGGCGAAGGCCGAAGCGATGGAGCCTGCCAACCCGCGCGTGCTGTGGGTCCGAGGCGGCGTCTTTCTCTTCGCACCGCCAGCGTATGGTGGGAGTCCCGAGCGCGCCATCGAGACCTATCGCAAACAGCTCGACGCCAGCGGCCCGCTCATGCCGAGCTCTCCCCTGCCCGACTGGGGAAAACCTGAGGCCCTGATGTCGCTGGCGTACGCACAGACGATTAAGAGCCCACCCGACCTCGACGCCGCCACCGACAACGCGCGCGCGGCGCTGAAACTGCAGCCACAGTGGCATTACGCGCGAGACATCCTGATACCGCAGATCGAAGCGAAGCGGAAGCAGATGGCCGAGGGAAAGTGACGCAACATTTAGCCTGCATTTCCCAAACGCTCACTTGAATTGTTCCCTCGAGAGCATTGCCACTCCCTTCGTCGAGAGCCCTTCTCCCCCCGCGGTTTCTTGCGGGGGGAGAAGGTGCCGAAGGCGGATGAGGGGGGCGCTTTACGAGGTATGCGCGATATACCTACGCTCGTTCGAGAGCGCTCGAAGGCGCGCGAATGACGTCTGCGTGAAACGCCCCCTCATCCGCCTTCGGCACCTTCTCCCCCAGCTGAAAAGCGCTGGGGGAGAAGGACTCTCGATTGGAGGTACTGCCGAGAACGAACTGCTTACACAACTCCACATCGTCCCAAGTCTCGCCACCAACAGGGTGCCGGCAATTCCAGTCAGCGTGTGAGAAATGCGGGACAGCTAACCGAAATCCGAACTACCACACGATGCACGACACTGCCGCGACACTCGATTACACGCGAATGGCCGCGGTCGTGAATGGCGTTATTCAATGTCGCGTCAGCTTCGCAGAACTGAGGCGATCACGTCCTCCTCCCTTCGCGCCTTTGAGTCTTCGCGTGACTACGGCCCGCTCATTGCGGCCGCCATCCGATCCGCAAGCGTCCCCAGCGCCTGACTGACACCCTTGGCGATGTTCGCGCTGGCGAGCGATGCGATATCGACGACGATTCGCTCATGCCGCGTCACGTCCGGCCGGCCGCTCTCCCGCACCATCCAGCGCCCGTCGAGCACGACCTTCGCGTCGGGGCCGGCGGCGAGCTCCTCCAGGACCACATCGATCGAGCGCATGGCGCCGGAGGGCTTCGCTTCACCCGGAAGGATCACCATCCCTTCCGGCAGCCGCGCGGCGAGATCGAAGGCCAGCGTATGCAGCACCAGCGGCTGCAGCGATGCGGACCATTGCTCGTTGCCGCGAATGTCGAGCTGATGATCCGCCTTGCGGACGACGATCTCGCGGCGGTCGAGACCGGGAGGAAGCTCCACGCCGTCGATCCCGATCGGAAGGCCGCGCACATTCGCAACCGCAGCCGCCGGCGCGATCCGGTCGAGCGAATAGAAGGTGCTCTGCGACTTCGAAAAAAACGAGCAGCCGGCAAGAACGAGCGGCAACAGGAGCGGCATGGTCCGGCGGATGGTCATTTTCCTTTGCCCCTCCCCTTGAGCAACGCGTCTGGATTCTCCTCGAGGTACGACGCCAGCGCGCGGACCGACTCGGCGGCGCGCGTCAGCTCTTTGATCAGCGAGCCGAGGTCGTAGTTCTGCTGCGTCGAGCTCCCCGTCAGCTCCTGCGCCCTCTTCGCCGCCGCCTCGGCCGACGCCGCGGTGTTGCGCAGACTCTCGACGACCGGCCCGACGTTCTCCTTCGCCGTTTTCGCCACCGACTCCGCCGACGTCGCTGCGTTGCGCAGACTCTTCACGATCGGACCGGCGTTCTCGCGCGCGGTGGCCGTAATGGCCTCCACATCACCGAGAGACTTGTTCAACCGCTGCAGGCTCTGATCGAGCGCCGGATCGTGCACCAGCGCGTCGAGCCGCTGCGCCGTGCTGCGCAGATGGCCGGCGATCTCCTCGATCGGAAGATTGCGGATCCTGCCGGCAACGTCGTTGACCGCGCCGAGCGCTCCCTCCAATCCGCTGCCGCCCGCCGCGGCCGGAATGGTCGGTGGATCGCTCGTCATCACCAGGTGCCCGCTGCCCGGTGCCGCCACCATGTCCAGCGACACGCCGCCTGCTCCCGGCAGCACCAGACTCGTCGACAGCGTGGCCCGCATCCCCTTTTGCACCAGCTTCTGCAGCGCGTCGTTCATCATCGCGCGCAGTTGCTCTTTCGTCGAAGAGGCAGAGACGTCGAGCTCCAGCAGCCGAGGATCGATCTCGATCGTCACCGGCGTCTCCAGCGTTGCCGTCCGCGAGTCATAGTGCAGGCGCACCTCGCGCACATGGCCGACGTTCACCCCTTTCATCTGTACCGGCGCGCCCGCCGTCAGACCCTGAATCGGTCCGGGGAAATAGGTCACGTAAGTGAGGTTCGTTCCGTCCGTCGCCGCCATGGCCGCCCCTTCGGAATCGTAGAGGTCGAAGTGCGTTCCCGGCAGAGCTTCTTCTCCGGCCAGAAGCTGCGGCGTGTAGAACGCGACCGGGGCGTTGAGCAGTGACGAGAGCGACGCGCCGCCGGTGGAGATCCCGCCCGCGCCGAGGGAGACGGTGAGCCCTCCGGCGCGCCAGAAACGGCTGCTCCGGCGAACGTCACCGGCGAACCGTTTGACGATGAACGCGTGGACCACGGTGACGCCGCGCTTCTCGTCGTACTCCGCGCCGAGGATCGACCCGGCCCGGATGCCCTGGAACGTCACCGGCGAGCCGACGGCAATCGATCCCAACCCCTTCGCCTCCAGAATCACCGTCTTCCCCTCCTCGGGTGGTGTCAGGACCGGCGCAAACTCCTGGCCGATGAAATCACTCGTCTTCTCTCCCTGACCCGGCGCGATTCCGACGTAAGTGCCCGAGAGCAGCCCGCCCAGTCCGCCGCCCTCGAGAGCCGGCTCGACGATCCAGAAACGCGTGCCGGTGTTCAGCGCATGATTCATCGACGCATCCAGCGTGATGCGCACCACCACCTGCCGCAGGTTCTGGTCGATGGTGATCTTCTGGATCGTCCCGACCTTCGCGCCGCGGAATCGCACGGGACTGTAGCGGTCCAGTCCTCGGGCATCGGCGAAACGGACGGTGATGTCGCCTCCGCCGAAGAAGCCGTAACGCACGACGAGGTATCCGGCGAAAAAGACCGCGACGGCGGGGATGATCCAGATCCACGGCGACCACTTGGCGAGATGGACCTTCGCTTCCGGGGCAGGCGCATCGTCTTGTGCGGTCATCCCAACTCCCCTGCCGTCTTCCACATCATCCGCGGCTCGAAGACGCGGACGGCCAGCATGATCAGGGCGATGACCATGAACAGCGGCGTCGCCCCCGGGCCGGTGGCGATGGAGTCGATGCCTTTGAAGTTGACGATCGGCGCGGCGATGGCGGCGATGAAGGGAATGATCATCGGCCAGCGCGCCAGCCGGTGCAGCACACGATAGGCGCGCGTCCGCCGCACCAATCCCCGCCGGCTCGGAAAGCGGACGCGAAACAACAGCCACAGCATCCCCGCCAGCTCGGTGATGGGAATGACCACGCCGGCCACGAGCACGACCACGCCGAACTGCCAGTAGCCGCGGTCAGCCAGCAGTTGCACCGTGCCGAAGACCGTGTGCTCGATGAACTGCATGAGGTTCTGGTTCACCATCACCGAGCCCGCGTAGGCCGGCAGGCAGAGAGGGATGGCCGCGACGATGGCCGCCAGCGCCGGCGCGAATCGCGGCGCCACCCGGTGATCGAGCCGGTCGCCACAACGGGGACAAAGATCGCCCGGCCGCCGCGACGTCGCCGTCATCTCACAGATGTCGCACGACGGCGCGTGCTCGCCGGGATAGACCGCGGCGTCGGGAAGGATGCTGTTCCAGACCAGCCGCCGGTCGAGAATGCGGTCGGCGACGAGCGAGAGGATGGCCACGAAGAAATACGACCAGGCGCCGATTCCGAGCTCGACGGTCGCGGAGATCGAGGCGCGATAGTAGGCAACCAGCCCGGCGATGACCACGACGTCGGTCAGGCTCCACATCCGAAGCTGCTCGCTCCAGCGGAAGAGCCGTCCCCGCTCGGGAATCGTCCACCCCCACCGGATCGAACCGAGCACGAGAATCTGCAGCAGCGCCCGCACCGCCGGAAAGAGAAAGGCGAAAAAGAGGAACCCGAAGGCGAAGGGAAACCACACCTCGCTGTAGATGACCGGCACGCTCGTCACCAGCCTGCTCTCGCCGTAGACGAGATGCTTGATCGTCGAGGCCATCAACGGCAGAAAGACCGCCGGCGGGAGCAGCACAGAGATCGCCAGCGCACAGACCAGACTCCCCTCCACCCCGGTCCACGACCGCCGCGCCAGCAGCCTGTCACACCGATGACACTCCGCAATCGCCCCGGCCGGAAGCTCCGGAATGGTCTGCGCACTCCCGCAGTCGGCACAGGTGATCGTCGTCAAGCGGAGGGAACACGGTGCAAGAGAAGTTCCCGGAGGGCTGATCGAAGAACAGAGCGCCGCCGCAGGCGTCGGACGGAGCGCTGGCGTCTCGCCGGCTGGCCCGGGGGCGTCTCGCCCCAGGTCGGAACACCCCTCTAAACGTCACAGGCATCCGAAGAAACCGACAACCACCCCTACGACGCCTCCTGCCCATGCCCCGGCAACAACCGATCGCGATCGTACGGAAGCTTCTCCTTCGGCGGCAATACATCGCCGAACTCCCGATGCCATCGTTCGCGATCCTCGTCGTCCGCGTAATAGCGGAGATAGATCTCGTTGTCCTCCTCACTGCCGCCACCGACCGGACTGATGTGCCAGATACCGCCTGCATCCGACGACAGCATCGTTTCGATGAGCAACGCATCATCGACCAGATACCGATAGAGCTCCGCATCGCTGAGATGATCGGTATCGTCGAGCACCATCCCGATGTCAGCCATCCCCTCGATCAGCTCCCACAACTTCGCCCGAAGCGCCGCCTCATCGCCTGACGGGATCGCCGGGATGTCGATCCCTCGCCCCCGAAGAACTTCCAGCGGAATGTCACCCGCCTCCTTCCCCTCGAAAAACCTATCCATCCGTTCCAGCTCCGCGATCAGATCGTTCTCTTCCTCATGAATCAACGTCACGGCACACCTCCTGCGACCGAGGCTCCCTCGGTTCGGGCGAAGTGTCAATTCCTTCTACAGGGAGTGGAGGGGCTAGTCCCCGGGTCCAAGCAGGCCCGTCCTGCCAAGCCAAGTTGACAGGAAACCAAAGAGTCGCACCGCGTCGCGAGGAACAACGATTTTGTTTCCTGTCGACCCAAACGCGATTCCGCCTATTTGAATCAGCAGGTAGTCCATCAGAAGCAGCGCGTACGCGGCTTCCGAGCAGTCGTTGAGCGCATGTCGGCGCAATGCCACAATCAGCGAAAGCGTCGCTGCCATCTTGCGATCCTCGTTCGTGTTCACAATAATAGTCGTCCCTGACGGATCGGTGCCGTCGAAAAGCCGCTCTGCGGCCGCGATGGCATCTACGCCCGGTCCATAGGATTGATGCAATAACAAGCTGATCTCTAGTGCTGCTGTGTCACGTCCTGCCGGAACCATCTGCATGGGACCGGGATCTATGATGTACGCGCGATACCGAAGATCGAAGTCTCCAGCTACGTTTCCGATATGGAGATCGCCGTGACACAGCCGATTCCTTACCACTTCATATCGGCTGCTCTTCGCGAGTTTCCGCCACATCTCAACTGCTTCGCCTCCGGTGCCCCCCGCCCGTCTCCACCCTTCGGTCAGGGTTTCGGCCGTATGGTGCCGCCACAACAGCGTGCTAATCGGAACCTGCGAAGGCACCCCCTCACTTAGCGCACAGAGTTGCGAATAAATATCATCTGCCAGCGTCTCCACGTTCGCCGCAGAGAGTTCTGGCATACCGAGCAAATCGGAGAGAGGGATCGGCGGGGCGTTAGTCGGACCGGCCTTGTCGGTGACGAGAAGACCGCGGTCACAAACGGAAATGCCGCGGAGAACCGACACATGCTGAACTTTCGCAGCTAGAACGCTAGCCGATTTAGTGGCCGCCGCGATATTCGCCGCGGACGCAAACTTGAAGAATCGCGGCCGCGACCCGCCGACCGCCCCAGTGAGAACAAATTGGCCTTGAAGAACCTTGATCCAACCTAAGCCGCCGGGCATAAACCCATCTCGACGGTCAGCGCCCCACCATCGCAAGTCAACGCCGACATTCCCGTCGAGCAAGACCACCCGCCGAATGAGGTCTTCCTCGCGCGGCGTTATCGGAGGCCGCGCGTCATCGTGTTCATCGACAACATGGATACCGACACCAGCGTATAGGCGCGCTCGGTCAATCGCCTTGGGCAGTTGCTCAGAAAGCCCCAGGCCTTTCTTGACAACCTCGCTATGCCAAAAAAACGTTCGCATCTGCTCTTCGAGGACGGGTAAATTGGTCACCCACGCTGGGTCCGCTGTCACCACCACGAGGATTGGAATGGGGTAATTCTCGCGACTACCGAGAATCGGCACGAGTTCCAAACCTCGCGCAGACGCTTCGGACGCCCCTCCAGTATGCTCTGGTAACCGAATGTCCAGAATACATAAATGATAAATTTCATTACTATGTGCACGTGTCATCGCGTCGTCAAAGGACTCGCAGATCACCGGCGGTGCAATATCACCACATTCTCTATTTAAGTCTTTGAACGTTTCGATATACGTTTCGACCATTCGCGGATCGTCTTCAATAACCAGCGATCTAATCTCTCGGGGATAGCTCATTATTACTCCACTGACTGCAGTGCATTCGGCAAGACAAGGTGTACGCATCTTCGCCCATTCACATCCCTAATCTCCGGCACACCGCCTATGCGTCTCACCGCGTCGTTCACCTCCATCAGACCGCGCCCTTGCTTTCCACCATCCGCCGCGACCGGTATCGCAAATGCAGCGTCCGCAGCTGCGGGGCTGAAACCGGGTCCGTTATCGAGCACGCGGATGATTATGTCGTTATCAATCTCTTGAATGTTGAGCTCGATCACAGTGCTGTCGGCGGTCGCCTGGCGTGCATTATCAAACAAATTCGTGAAGATAATCTCGAGTAAGTATGCCGGCGCAGCGATCACTGCCTGATTTGCCCCTTTAGCGGCAACGTTGACTTCTACGCCCGCCCACTGAGATATATACCGACGGGCAAACTGCTGAAGCCAGCCGAAAATGAGAACATCCTTTGGTTCGAACGCATCAACGTCTGAATCTATGGTCACTGCCGCTTCGAGTCTCGCAACGGAATCGCGCAGATCGCCCAAGTAGCCGTCCAGTATCGCTCGAAGGCGCGGATCAGCGACCTCTTTTATTCCCGCCGACAGTCGGTTAATTGAAAGTCCAGTTCGCGGAACTGCATTGAGAACCTTGTGGCGCAGCCGATCAGCGATAAACCGAAAGGTTCGCCCGAGATCAGCCAAATCCTTAAGCATCTTTGGATGGCGACGAGGCGTTCCAGATACCAGCGCATCAGAAATTGCGGCGAGAGCAAACTCATCCGTCTCGGTCTGCTGCCACTGAAGCAACATTGAACGAACGTCGTCTCTCAAACCCACGCGCTGAGCAGCGCGCGCTACGACCTGGCGGAAGCGAGAATTCTGAGACGTAATTGCTGTAGCAACGAACTCTGCACTGCCTGCTGGTTGGCGTAGAATCGATTCGACCATAGCTCTCGCGGCCAGAGCGTCGGTTGCCGCCTCAGCGGCTATTCTTTCTATGAAGAGTTCGCTCTCACCGGCCATACCGTTGCCGCCTCCTATCAAAAGCGTCTTCACCACCTTCTAGCAAGTCGATAATCTCGCGGCGGCACTCGTCCAGTGACCCTGCCTTTCGAACGAACCCCTTCTCACCATCGCTATCGAGTACCACGACGAGATCGGCATCCCCCAGCACTGGGATGTTCGCGTTGTGCGTTATGAATATCATTTGTCGCTTCTCTTTTACGCGCAAGATGGTGTCCACGACCGTATTAAATATGAAGTGGTTGTCGAGGTTGTCTTCTGGCTGGTCAATTACTAACGGCACGTCGCGCCGTGCGAGCAGCAGCGGAAGAAGCGCTGTGCACTTCTGGCCGCGCGAAAGTTGCGAGGCGTCTCGAAACAGCGGCGCGGCGATGGAGCCGACGTTTAGTTCGATGGAAATCTCATCATCGAGTGCCAGAGTCTCCAGAGCCAGAGCATCGATAGTCGATCTCAGCCCGTCCATCACCCTGTGAGCCCTCTCAGGACCGATTTCGCAGAGGCGATCAAGTTCATCTTCGTTTCGGTGCTCGATGAGCTGGCTAAGCTCGTCGGGTCGAAGTTTTAAGATAGCTTCTATGATCGCGTCGTGTTGGCGCAGGTTCTGACCGTGTAGCGCTTTCGCGATCTGCTGTTGATACTCCAGTCGGTCTGCGTTACGTCTAACGCGGATGCGTACGTTGTGACCTGCTTGCGCTTGAAGTTCAGTGGCCACGCGCACACGGATAGCGGACACCGAGTCACGCAATAAGTTGTAGTCGCGACGCAGTTCGCGCCTCGCATCAGATAGACGCGCTTCGGCCACGCGAAGCTCCTGGATTCTGGCTTCGACCTGTTCTAGAGCCTGAACCGCGGCCGCAGCCTCCGCCAGTTGTCGCGTCGCCTCGCCCGCTGCAACGTTCTGGTCACGAAGAGTGGCGTATGTTGACGCTTGCTGCGCGTGCCGTTCTTCTAAGGTCTCGCCGTCACGCGCAAGTTCATCACGGACGGCGCGAGTACGTTCCGCAGCTTGATGCAGCAATTCACTAACAGTTTGCGACAACTGCGCGACACGACCGTCGATCCTTTCGGTAACCGAACGGTTTTGCGACGACTGCTGAGTAGTCACCAAATTAGCTAACGCCATGCTCTGCGCAAGTCCGATGGCATCGGACGAAAACGTCTCAAGGCTGTTCCGTAGCGCGACGAGAGCACGCTTCTCCGTGAGGTTGATCTGAGATTGCCTTGAGCATTCCCGGAGCTGAAGCGAGATGTCGTCGTCTTCTCGCGATCGAGGAAGCGAGGCAAAATGCTCGCGCGCATGACCGAGTGTATGCGACTGCTCAATTAGCAAATCGCGCTCGCGCCGGCACGCACGGATCTCATCCGCATTGCTGGCGAGCAGGCGTTCAGCACGTGCGATGCGATCGCGCGATTCAGCAATCGCTGGCGCAGCCAGTTGGTCGAGAAGCGAACGCCGCGCTCCGGAAAAACTCTCGTCCGCAAGCTGCTCAATTTCGAAGCTGTTGAAAGCATCGATAGGGAGAAAGGTTCCACGGTCTAGATCAAGCGATGGCAGCGCTCGCCCTGTCACGGTTGCAACGATCGGCGTTTGTCGCGGCTCACGTCGGACGACGTAAGCATTTCCGTCGACGGTCGGGTAGGTCCTTGCTATCAGTACGGATCGCGAGAGATTCGTCTTGTATAGATCGATGCGCTCTTTACGCGCGTTGTCCATTCCTGTGAACGCATACCGAATCACCTCAGCAAGCGTTGATTTGCCACTCCCACGCGGGCCTATGATGCACGTCAATCCACGCGGGAAATTCAATGCGAGCCCGTCGAGAAAGCCATTTCGAACTTCAATTGTTTCTAGACACCACCGCTCGTCCATCGAAAGTCAGCCACCTTATCTATTCAGCGTAGGCACAGCACAACTAGGCAAAGCCCGTAGCCAATTGGCTCGATGAGCATCGTTCTGCTCTCGCACGATCGTTCATGAGGGCTTACGAGCGCGCGAAGCAGGTTCGTTCCCGCGCCTGGTCCCGATGCGTCCGAGTATACCCGTGAGGGCGGAGCAGCTAGACTAGAGAGTGCGCCTCGCTGAATTCTGCACATCGGATGTCGAAGGTTACTTCTCTCGGTCGTTCCTGCGCTTGGTGCCCCGCTCGCCAAGGACGCCGACCAGATCGGAGACCTCGCAGCCCAACGCGGCGGCCAGCCGCACGAGCATCGCCAGCCCGGGGAGAGTTAGGCCGCGTTCCATGTTGCTGATAAACGGATGATTCGAATCGATCATCGCGGCGAGCTGCTGCTGCGTGAGGCCGCGGGCGAGGCGGAGTTCGCGAAGGTGCCTGCCGAAGATGACGCCGTCGCTCTCACGCTTCGTCATGGTTGAACACACGCTCGGCGTTGACAAATCGCATGGACGTCTGTATTGTTAACAGTACAAGCAATGGAGGCAGCCATGAACGACACCACCCAATCCCGTATCCGCCACATCTTCCTCTCTCCCCGTCCCCACTTCCCGCTGAATACGGTGGCGGCTCTGCTGGAGATGCCGTTCGCGGAGCTGAAAAAGGAGATCGAGGATGGTGCGATTGTAGCGGTTTCGACGGGGATGGGGGTGCGGGTGACACGGGAGGAGATGGTGGCGGCGGCGTTGTCGCGGTGGGAGATGGCGGCGATCGAGAAGGCGTTGGGGCGGGAGGCGAAGCGGGTGTTGCCGGAGGCGATCCGGCTCGTCGAACTACGGGCGCGCGTTCCGCGGTATCAGAAAGAGATGTTGCGGTATCTGGCGCGGCAGGAGGGGACGTCGATCGGCGCAGTGCTGTCGCGCGAGCTGGAGGACGTGGCCTCGGCGCGGGCGGAGGAGCTGGCGGCGGCCGTGCCGTCGGTGGCCGTCGCGCTGCAGTTGTAGGTTGCGTTTGGTGCGTTGTCTGCCGGTCGGGGCGTCGAATTGCTGCTGATGAGGAGGGTTCACCCTGTGGCGGCAGGTGAACGGAGCTCGTGGCGGCGCGCTGATGCTGCTGATCCGCAATCGATACGTGACGGAAGCACGTCCTTCCCCTCAAAGATCTACCTGGCCCGCCTTTCAGAGAGCAATTCGCCTACCGCGATCAGACGTTCCACTTGCGAAGGCTGAAAAGCCTTCCTGCAGAGCTGGCGATAACGTCTCGAAGGCAGAAGGGACTCGTCCCGACCCGATGAATTGCCCCTGAGAGCGAGCGATGATCTGGTCGTCAGACTTTATGATCTGGATACATTGATACTCATATCTAGCACCTAGATCATCGTGGTCTTGACATATAGATCACATGATCTCGATGTTAGATCATGATATCTACGTCTATAATCTTGTAGATCTGATATTTCAGATGTCGTGATCTGCGTCGGTTGAAGTTGGCATCTGGCAGTCAGACATTGATCTGCTCGAAAGCCAATCTGCTGAGCCCCCGGGGACGGTTTTATCTGTCTCCATTCTGCGTCATCTGAGGATTGACTCGGCATGGACCCGCTCACACGCGGCGGTGACCCTCCCCACAGACAGATGTGCCGTGATCCTCGTTCAATACCGCCCCTTCGGCGTTGGCCGGGTAGGAGGATCATTGAGTCACGTACTTCTCACCAGTGTGTGCAGGCCCCTCGGGGAGCGCTACGGCGATGCGCCGAGCGTCGGTTACGAGTTGCTCTTCGGGCAGGTCACGCGCAAGCAGGGACTCTTCAGTCCCCGCGCGAACCATGTGCAGTTTTCCCTCGAGTACATCGCCGAGAATCTGCAGGCGCCTGTCACCGTCCTCCATTACCCCAGCCGGCGCGAGCTGATTCGCGAGCTGCGGAAACATCCCGAATACGTCGGGATCTCGTTCGTACTGTCGACGTTTCACAGGATGAAGGAGGCGGCGGCGCTGGTGCGCCGGTACTCTCCGGAGTCGCGGATCATCCTCGGCGGGTACGGCACGGTGCTGTCCGACGAGGAGCTGGCGCCGTGGTCGGATCTCATCTGCCGCGAGGAGGGCTCTGTCTTCATGCAACAGCTCCTCGGCGAGCGCCCCGCACCGCGGCGGCATCCCGTCGTCATCAGCCGGCTGCGGCTGTTCAGCCGCGAGGTCTCCCGCACCGGCATGATCTTCGGGGGCCTCGGCTGTCCCAACGGCTGCGATTTCTGCTGCACGTCGCACTTCTTCAAGAGAAAACACATCCGCCTGCTCGACAGCGGGAACGACATCTACCGCGTGATCGAGCGCTATCAGGAGATCGAGCCGGGGATGTCGACGGTCATCCTGGACGAGGACTTCCTCCTCAACCGGAAGCGAGCCCTCGAGCTGCGCGACTGCGTCGTCGCCGGCGGCCGCGCGCTCTCGATCTTCGCCTTCGCCAGCATCAAGGCCATCAGCCAGTACACGGTCACGGAGATCCTGGAGATGGGGATCGACGGACTCTGGATCGGCTACGAAGGGACGCGCTCCGGATACGCCAAGCAGGAGGGCCGCCCGGTGGCGGAGCTGTTCCGCGAGCTGCGCGCGCACGGCATCAGCGTGCTGGCCTCGATGATCGTCGGACTCCCTTATCAGACGCCGGCGATCATCGAGGAAGAGCTGACCGGACTGCTCGATCTGCATCCGAATCTCTCGCAGTTCCTCATCTACGGTCCGACGCCTGGAACGCCGTTCTATGAACAGGTGATGCGCGAAGATCGCCTGCACCGCGATCTCGTCGACGACCGCGAGACGTACTACCGCAACTGCACCGGCTTCCGGGCCATGGTGACGCATCCGACGATGAGCGGCGCGGAGATCGAGGCGGCGCAGGAGCATTGCTTCGCCGAGGACCTTCGACGCCTCGGGCCGTCGATGTTCCGCTCCATCGAGACGTGGCTCCTCGGCTATGAGACGTTGAAAGACTCCGAAAACCCGGCGCTGCGGCGGAAGGCGGAGCGATTCGCCAACGAGATCCGCCGCGCTTATCCGGTGTTCCTGGCCGGAAGGGTTCTGGCTAAGGGACGTCAGCAGATCGCAGCACTCGAAGCAAAGGTCCACGCCGCGCTCGGCGCTCCGACGATGAGCGAACGTCTCTCGTCGGTGGCCGCCCTCGGCCTTGCCGCATGGACGGGAGTGACGCTGAAGCTGGGACTCTTTCAGCATCCACCCCTCACCCGGCGGACGTTCCGGGTTCCGAACGAGTCGCTACCATCGCGTGTCTGGCGACGGCTGCGCGGCGCGGACGAAGACGGGCATCGCGTCGAAGTGGAGCTACGTCCGGGATCGACGGTCTGGGTGACCGTGGCCGGTACCCTCAGCGTCGCCGGAGCCGAGCGGCTGGCCGCGGGACTCGCGGCAAGCCTTCAGCGGCGTAAGGAACGGCTGGTGCTCGATCTCGATCGGATCGTGCAGGCGGAAGGAGAGGCGATCGAGCGGCTGGCGGAGTGTCTTCGTGAGTATGCAGAGAGGGTGAGGATGGTGATGCCCGCGTAGCGGCCGGAGCGCTGGCGTCTCGCCGGCTGGCTCGGCGGCGTCTCGCCGCTGAGTGGGTTACGAGCGAATGTTTGGTGACTTGCCGAGAGCGGGGGCGAGACGCCAGCGCTCCTGTGTGTGCCTCCATCACACCCAGAGGTAGCAGCCATCACCTCCTCGCGTGCGCAGCGAATTTACGATCGGGGCAATCCGAAGGAGTGGGCGATGGCACGGATCGATGGCGCGGCAGGAGTGCAACTGGAGGCTCCGGGAGTCTTTTCCGAGGTGGCGTTGCCGCCGCTGGAGGCTGGCAATGATGAAGTTGTCGTCGAGGTGGCGGGGTGCGGGCTTTGTCACACCGATATCGGCTTCGCGTACGGCGGCGTTCCGACCCGCCATCCCCTTCCACTGATCCTCGGCCATGAGATCTCGGGGCGGGTCGTCGACGCCGGCGATCGCGCGGCGGCGTGGCTTGGCCGGAGCGTGATCGTGCCGGCAGTGATTCCGTGCGATACCTGTGAAGCCTGCCTCGCCGGACGGCCGACGATCTGCCGCAATCAGTTCATGCCGGGGAACGATGGTCACGGCGGCTTTGCCACCCATGTCGTCGTTCCGGCGCGCGGTCTCTGCGCCGTTCCGAACAGGCTCCCCGAGGGGCTGACACTGGAGATGCTCTCCGTCGTCGCGGATGCGGTGACGACTCCCTACGAGGCAATGGTCCGCGCTACGGTCGGAGCGGACGATCTGGTGGTGATCGTCGGTGCCGGCGGCATCGGAGGATTCGCGGTACAGATCGCCGCGGCTTTCGGCGCGACGGTCGTGGCAATCGATGTCGATGACGATCGGCTGGCGCTCGCTTCCGGCCACGGCGCGACACTGACGATGAATCCGAAACAGGTCGCCGCGCGGGCGATGAAAGACTCCATCCGCGGTCTCTCCCGCGAGCGCGGATGCGGGCGCATCGGCACGAAGATCTTCGAGATGAGCGGGACCACCGCGGGACAACAGACCGCATTCGGCCTGCTCGATTTCGGCAGTCAGCTCGCGGTGGTCGGCTACACATCGGACAAGGTCGAAGTACGGCTCTCGAACCTGATGGCGCTCGATGCCGTCGCCCGAGGGAACTGGGGCTGCGCGCCGGTGAACTATCCGAAGGCGCTCGCTCTGGTGCTGGAGGGGAAGGTGAAGCTCGCGCCGTTCGTCGACATTCGCCCCTTCGCCGAGTTGCCGGAGCTCTTCGCCGCGGCATCGCGGCACGAGCTTCGCCGCCGCGTCATCGTCACCCCCAACGCCGTCCCGCGAAACGCTGCTGTCAGGGAAATGGAGAGGACCACCGCATGAACGATCACAACCTCGTCGCCGGCTTTGTGCCGCAGGCAATCTCCGTCTCGCGCCGCGCCGTGCTCAATCGCGAAGGCTTCCCCGTCGACGGACTGCACAACGTCTGGATCACTCTCGACAACCCGAAAGAGCTCAACAGCTATACGACGCCGATGCTCAAGGAGCTGATCCTGGCGCTGCGCGAGGCGAGCAACGACCGTGCGGCGGTCGCGGTGATCCTCACCGGCTCGGGCACGAAGGCGTTCTGCACCGGCGGCAACACGCGGCAATACGCCGAGGAGTACGCCGGGCATCCCGGGGAGTACCGGCAGTACATGCGGCTGTTCAACGACGCCGTCACATCGATCCTGCAATGCGACAAGCCGGTGATCTGCCGCGTGAACGGCATGCGTGTCGGAGGCGGCCAGGAGATCGGCATGGCCTGCGACTTTTCCGTCGCCAGCGACCTGGCGGTCTTCAGCCAGGCCGGGCCGAAGCATGGATCGGCGCCGGACGGAGGGAGCACCGACTTCCTCCCGCTCTTCGTCGGCATGGAACGGGCCATGGTCAGCGCCACGCTCTGCGAGAGCTGGAGCGCGCATCAGTTCTACTGGATGGGCGGTCTGACCACGATCGTTCCGGTGCTGCGGGTCGACGGCGCGTGGGTCGCCAATCCGCTGGTGGTGACTGACCGCGTCCTCGACGAGTTCGGGCGTGTCGTCATCGGACAGGCCAAAAGCGGCCCGGAGCGGCAGGCGGCGAAGGAGCTGATGGCGCGGGGCACGGTCGATCTGACGCTGCTCGACGAGGCGGTCGCCGATCTGACGACGAAGCTGCTCTACACGATGCCCGACTGCCTGACGAAGACCATCGAGAGCCTGCGCAAGCACAAGCTCGAGCATTGGGACCGCAATCGTGAGACCAACCGTGCCTGGCTGTCGCTGAACATGATGACCGAGGCCAACGCCGGCTTCCGCGCCTTCCACTACGGCACGAAGGAGCAGCGCGAAGTCGATTTCATCCTGTTGCGGCGGCGGCTTGCCGAGGGCGCGGCATGGAGCGAGGAGCTGATCGCCGAGGTCGCGCCGTGGACGCGCAAAGAGGAGTTGGTGACATCGTGACGCTCGACGATCTGATCACCCACGCGCGCACGCTGTCGGAAGACATCGATTTCACGGCCGTGACGCAATGGAAGGCGCGCGCCGAGGGACGCAAAGCGATCGGGCACATGCCGACGTACGTGCCGCGCGAGCTGATCCACGCCGCCGGCATGCTACCGGTCGGCATCACCGGAGGGGGCGACCGTCTGGAGATCATCCGCGGCGACGCCTACTTCCAGAGCTACATCTGCCGCATCCCTCGCAGCACGATCGAGCTGGCGCTCTCGCACCGGCTGGACATGCTCGACGGCATGCTCTTCCCCTCCATCTGCGACGTCATCCGCAACCTCTCGGGCATGTGGTCGATGATTTTTCCCGACCGCTACGTGCACTACGTCGACGTTCCGCAGAACTTCGACGTCGCGGTCGGCGGCCGGTTCTGGCGGCGCGAGCTGGAGACGTTGCGCGCCGATTTCGCGCGCCTCTCCGGCGTGGCCATCGACGACGATGCGCTGCGCGCCAGCATCGCCGTCTACAACGAGAATCGCCGCGTCATCCGCGATCTCTATCGCGCACGCAGCGAGCGGCCGTGGATCTATCCGATGTCGGAGGTCTACTACATCCTGCGGGCGGGGAACGTGCTGCCGCCCGAGGAACACACGGCCATGCTCCGCGAATACATCGCCCTTGCGCCCGGCGAATCCGACCGGCGCGACCAGGACCGCAGCAGGGTGGTTCTGGCCGGGATGTTCTGCGAACAGCCGCCGCACGGCCTTGTGCTGACGCTCGAGCGCGCCGGTTGCTACGTCGTCGACGACGACTTCCTCCTCGGGCTTCGCTGGCTACAGGATGAGGTCGAGACCGACGGCGATCCCCTCGACGCCCTCGTCGATGCCTATCTGAATCACAGCGCGATGAGTGCCTCCCGCTACGCCCCCGACGGCGACCGCGGACGGTGGCTGATCGATTCCGTCGAGCGCAACCGCGCCGAGGGGGTCATCTTCGCCGCGGCCAGCTTCTGCGATCCGGCGCTGCTCGATCAGCCGATGCTGGTCACGGCGCTCGACCGCAAAGGCATCCCCCACACGGAGTTCAAGTATGCCGAGGATACCGGCCAGTTCGCCGTGATCCGCGAGCAGGCCGGCACCTTCTCCGATTCGATTCGTTTGTGGAGCAAAGCATGAGCGCCGTTCGAAAAGAAGACTCGATGCTGCTGCAGAAGCAGATGATGTCCGATCACTACGATCGTCTGGCCTCGGCGCACGACGAGGGACGAAAAGTGGTCTACACGTTCGTGCCGGGAAACCTCAACGAGCTCGTTCGCTCCTTCGATCTTCTCCCCGTGCTCCCGGAGATCAACGCGCTGCAGTCGGGATTGCGCAAGAAATCCGGAGGGTACATCGCCGAGGCGGAGAAGAACGGGCACAGCGAAGACGTCTGCACCTACGTCAAGTGCGACATCGGCATGCTGAAGAAGGGGAACATCAGTCCTACCGGCACACAACTGCCGAAGCCCGATCTCCTCCTCCTATCGTACACAGGCTGTTTCACGTTCCTGAAGTGGTTCGAGCTGCTGCGGGAGGAGTACGGCGATGTACCGGTGGCGATGCTTCACGTTCCGTATCAGGCGAATGGGCGCATCGAGCCGCACCAGCGCGACTACGTCGTGCAGCAGATGCGGACCGAGGTCATCCCAAAACTCGAACAGGTCAGCGGCCGGGCCTTCGATGAGGACCGACTCCGCGAGATGCTCCGCCTCTCGGCGCGTGCCGAGGATGATCTGGTCTGGACGCTGGAAAGCGCGAAGCGCACACCGTCGCCGATCGACGCCTACTTCGGCGGCGTGCACTACATCGGCCCGATCTTCAGCGCCTTCCGCGGCACGCAGGGAGCGGTCGACTACTACACGGCGTTGCGTTCGGAAGTGCAGGAGCGCCTCGACGCCGGGCAGGGACCGGTGACCCCCGAGGGACCGATGGGGATCGAGAAATACCGGCTCGTCGTCGAAGGGCCTCCGAACTGGACCAGCTTTCGCGAGTTCTGGAAGATGTTCTACGACGAAGGGGCCGTCTTCGTGGCCAGCACGTACACGAAAGTCGGCGGCCTCTACGATCGTGGCTTCCGCCACGATCCCGACAATCCGCTGGAGACGCTGGCCGATTACTGCCTCGGCTGCTACACGAACCTCGGGCTGCCGACGCGCGTCGATCTGATCGAGCAGTACATCCGCGACTACAACGCCGACGGATTTCTCGTCAACAGCGTCAAGAGCTGCAACTCCTTCAGCGTCGGGCAACTGATGATGCTGCGACAACTCGAAGAGCGCACCGGAGTGCCGGGCGTCTTCATCGAGAACGATCTGGTCGATCCGCGCTACTTCTCCGCCGCGAACATCAAGAACCGGATCGAGAGCTACCTGCAGATGCTCGATCAGAAACGGGGAAAAGCGGCATGATCGACGTCTTCGTCGGCATCGACCTCGGATCGACGACCACCAAGGCGGTCGTGCTCGACGGCGACGGCAACGTCATCGGCCGCGGCATCACCAACAGCCGCAGCAACTATGACGTGGCCGCGCTGATCGTGCGCGAAGAGGCGTTCGTCCGTACGCGCTTCACGCTCGTCGAGCGCAGCATTGGCGTCGATGCGGGCGTCATCAGCGCGCTGGAGCGGAACCTCAAATTGCAGCAGCATCTGGAGCTGCTGGCCCGCCTGCAGGAGGCGATGTCTATGCTTGCCGCCGGCCCGAAGCATTGCGGGCACGCCGGCGATCTCCGGAAGCGTCTCGACGACATCGCCGCCGGGATGGAGCCGCTGGCGCGGCAGCACTTCGCCCGCGGCGCGACGCGCAGGAGCGACTTCTTCCGCGACCTCGCCGCCGCCGACTACATGCATATTGCCGAGCAGATCGCCGATCCGAAGCACATCGCTTTCGACGTGCTCTGCGGCGTCTTCGACGCGGCCATCCTGGCGGTCGAGAACCTTCCTGTCGAACATGCCTTCGAGCGCCACATCGGCGCCGCTCTCGAAGCGACGCTGGCCGAGCATCCCCACTGCGATGCCGATGGGCTGTGCAGGGCGGTGGTAGAGGCGCGCCGCGAGGAGCTTGTCGAAGGAGCGACGGTCGGCACCGGCTACGGCCGCGCGCGTCTGCCATTCCCGAAGGAGCAGATCCGCAGCGAGATCCTCTGTCACGGCCTCGGCGCGCACGCGATGTTTCCCGAGACCCGGACGGTGCTCGACATCGGCGGCCAGGACACGAAGGCGATCCAGGTCGATGCCAGCGGAATCGTCACCAGCTTCCAGATGAACGACCGTTGTGCCGCGGGATGCGGCCGCTACCTCGGCTACATCGCCGATGAGATGAACCTGGCGCTGCACGAGCTCGGGCCGCTGGCGCAGGAGAGCCGGACGCGCGTGAAGATCAACAGCACCTGCACGGTCTTCGCCGGCGCGGAGCTGCGCGAACGGTTGTCGCTGGGTCAGAAGCGCGAAGACATCCTCTCCGGACTTCACCGCGCCATCATCCTACGGGCCATGTCGCTCCTGGCGCGGTCCGGAGGAATCCACGATCAGCTCACCTTCACCGGAGGCGTGGCCAGAAATCCGGCCGCTGTGGCCGCGCTGCGGGACCTGGTCGGGGAAAACTACGGCCCGCGCACGCTCAACACCTCGCCGGACTCGATCTACACCGGCTCGCTCGGCGCGGCCCTCTTCGCCCTGCGCGCGGCGGAAAGGAAAGCAGCATGATCGTCACCGCCGGCATGGACGTCGGATCGAGCAGCGTGAAAACCGCGGTGGTGGTGGACGACAAGCCGATCGCCCTGCGCACCGACCGCATCCGCCGCCGTGACCTGCGCAAAGTCATCGAAGAGTCGTATGAGGCGGTGCTCGCCGATGCACACGTGCAGCGGAGCGACGTGGCCTACCTGGCCACGACCGGCGAAGGAGAGCTGGTCGAGTTCCGGCGCGGCCACTTCTACGGCATGACCACGCACGCCCGCGGCGCCGTCTTCCTGATGCCGGGAACGGAGTCGGCTCTCGACATCGGGGCACTCCACGCACGGGCGATGAAGTTCGACGCCCGGAGCCGCGTGCTGGCCTACCGGATGACGAACCAATGCGCGTCCGGCTCCGGCCAGTTCCTCGAGAACGTTTCGCGCTACCTCGGCATCACCCTCGAGGACATCGGCCCGCTTTCGTGCAGCGCGAATAATCCCGAGCTGGTCAGCAGCATCTGCGCCGTGCTGGCGGAAACCGATGTCATCAACATGGTCAGCCGCGGCATCCAGACGCAGGACATCCTCAAAGGCATTCACGTCTCGATGGCCGGCCGCTATTTGAAGCTGCTCCGCGCGATCGGTGCCGAGGGCCAGGTGGCGATCACCGGTGGCCTGTCCGCCGACGTCGGATTAGCGAAGGCGCTTCGAGAAAAGATCGCCGAAGAGAAGCTGGCTATGGAAGTCGTGACCGATGATCGCGCCATCTACGCCGGCGCGATCGGCGCGGCGCTCTGGGGTGCGTACCGGCACAACGTCCTGGCGCGGCGGAGCGCGGCGTGAGCGAGGTCGCCGTCGTCACCGGCGGCTCGGGCGGGATCGGGCTGGCGATCATGGCGGCGCTGGCCGAAACCGGCGCGACCGCCGTCAGCCTCGACCTCGCACCTCCATCGAGCGGCTCGTGGCTCGCATGCGACGTACGCGACGACACATCGGTAGCACGCGCGATCGGGAACGTCGTATCGACGCATGGACACATTGACATCGCCGTTCACGCCGCCGGCATTGCACGCGACGCGGTGATCTGGAAACTGGCCGCCGATGACTGGGATCTCGTCCACGAGGTGAATCTGCGCGGCGCGTTCTACCTCCTCCGCCACGTCATCCCCGTCATGCGCGACGGCGGTTCGGGGAGGGTGATCCTGATCGGATCGATCAACGGCTCGCGCGGCAAGTTTGGGGCATCCGCCTACGCCGCCAGCAAAGCCGGCCTGATCGGACTGGCCAAGAGCGCAAGCCGCGAGACCGGCCGCTTCGGCATCCGGGTGAATGTGGTCGAGCCGGGCTGGGTCCGCACGCCGATGACGGAGGCGCTCCCCGGCGAGCTCCGCCAGCGCGCAATCGACGAAGCCCTCCTCGGCGAGCTGGTCGAGCCCGACGACATCGCCGCCGCCGTCACCTACCTCGCCGGCCCCGGCGGACGGCGCATCACGGGGCAGGTTCTGCGCGTGGATGCGGGGCAGTACGTGTAGGGCCGGACGGAGAGCCGTATCCTCGGGGAATGATGCGGAACATGGCACCTCTTGTAATCGACACCGCCTTGTAGAGCGGGCATCCCTGCCTGCTCCCGGCGTGGCGTCTCGCCCGGCGGTGGGGACGAACGCGAACGCAAATGCTGGCAATAAACGGCGGCCCATCCCCATCCGCGTTTTTGGATCTACCTGAAACAACGCTGCCGCCATTTTTGCCCAACAGTTACGTTCACCCTCGTCCCCACCGTCGGGCGAGACGCCGCGCCGGGAGCAGGCAGGGATGCCCGCTCTCCGGGACGGCCACCGTATCCTCGGGGAATGATGCGGAACATGCGATCTACTTCGTGACTTGGCACCACCATCGACACCGCCTTGTAGAGCGGGCATCCCTGCCTGCTCCCGGCGTGGCGTCTCGCCCGACGGTGGGGACGAACGCCAACGCAAATGTTGGGCAATAAACGGCGGCCCATCCGCATCCGCGTTTTTGTATCTACCTGAAACAACGCCGCCGCCGTTTGCCCAACAGTTACCGAGGACGCCCGCCGGGAGCAGGCAGGATGTCCCCGACCGAGGTATCCTCGGGGAATGATGCGGAAATATGATCTGGGTGTAGTTAAAGTCCGAAAGAGAACGCGCTTGCCGCACTGGGATGCGGAACATGCGATCTACTTCGTGACCTGGCACCTGTTCGACGCTCTTCCGTCGGAAGTCATGGCGCGGTTTCGCGGCGAGCGCGATGCGGAGCGCGCAAACATCTGCCGGCTCCGCGGGAGCGCGACCTTCGCCGAACAGCGGATGCTCGATGCCGCACTCATCGATGCCTGTGAACGGTTTCTCGATCAACACGCCGGTGAATGCCTGCTACGAAACCAGCGCGCGGCCCGGATCGTTGCCGACAGTCTGAAGTTCTTTGACGGCGTTCGTTATCGGCTCCACGCCTGGTGCGTCATGCCCAATCACGCGCACGTCGTCCTGTCGTGCATGGACGGACACAACCTGAGCAGCATCCAGCATTCGATCAAGGGATTCACGAGCAAGGAGATCAACAAACTCCTCGGCCGAACCGGCACGCTCTGGCAGGCCGAAGGCTTCGACCGCTGCATCCGCGACTCCAAGGAACTGGAACGCACGATCAACTACGTCCTCGGCAACCCCATCGCCGCGGGCCTGGAGAACTGGCCCTTCACCGGCACCAACCCCGAGGTAATCGACACCGCCTTGTAGAGCGGGCATCCCTGCCTGCTCCCGGCGTGGCGTCTCGCCCGACGGTGGGGACGAACGCCAACGCAAGTGGTGACCATCTACGGCGCTCCATGCCCTGAAACAACGCTGCCGTCGTTTTTGCCCATCAGTTACGTTCACCTTCGCCCCCCCGTCGGGCGAGACGCCGCGCCGGGAGCAGGCAGGATGCCCGCTCTCCGCGCGATGCCTCCGTATCCTCGGGAATGATGCGGAACATGCGGTCTACTTCGTGACTTAGCACCACCTTTTGTAATCGACACCGCCTTGTAGAGCGGGCGTCTCGCCTGCTCCCGGCGTGGCGTCTCGCCCGGCGGTGGGGACGAACGCGAACGCAAATGTTGGGCAATAAACGGCGGCCCATCCCCATCCGCGTTATTAACAACAATGCCGTCAATTTTTGCCCAACAGTTACGTTCACTGTCGTCCCCACCGTCGGGCGAGACGCCGCGCCGGGAGCAGGCAAGGATGCCCGCTCTCCGCGCGATGCCACCGTATCCTCGGGGAATGATGCGGAACATGCGGTCTACTTCGTGACTTGGCACCACCTCTTGTAATCGACACCGCCTTGTAGAGCGGGCATCCCTGCCTGCTCCCGGCGTGGCGTCTCACCCGACGGTGGGGACGAACGCCAACGCAAGTGGTGACCATCTACGGCGCTCCATGCCCTGAAACAACGCTGCCGTCGTTTTTGCCCATCAGTTACGTTCACCTTCGCCCCCCCGTCGGGCGAGACGCCGCGCCGGGAGCAGGCAGGATGCCCGCTCTCCGGGGCGGCCACCGTATCCTCGGGGAATGATGCGGAACATGCGGTCTATTTCGTGACTTGATACCTCTTGCAATCGACCCTGCCGTGTAGAGCGTTCGAAGCTGGCGCAGACACGGCCTCTCGGCTGTGCATCCATGAGATTGAGCTGACATCATGGAACCTGGAGTTCACATGGAATCCCGATTGGACTACGCGAAACTGGCGCCGGGCGGATATCGAGCGATGCTCGGTCTGGAAAGCTACGTCCGGCAATGCGGGCTGGAGCCGGCGCTGCTGGAGCTGATCAAGATCCGGTCATCCCAGATCAACGGGTGCGCGTACTGCCTCGATATGCATACGAAGGATGCACGTGCCTTGGGCGAGAGCGAACAGCGCATCTACGCTCTCGATGCCTGGCGGGAAACGCCGTTCTACAGCGCGCGCGAGCGCGCGGCACTGGCCTGGACCGAATCCGTCACGCTCGTAAGCCGCGGCCACGTGCCGGATGCCGTCTTCGAAGAAGTGTCCGCGCACTTCACGCAGACGGAGATCGTGAACATGACGTGGGCCATCGTCACCATCAATAGCTGGAACCGCGTTGCCATCGCCATGCGCTCCGTACCGGGCAGTTATCAGCCGGCACACGGAGGTGCAAGTGAATGAAGAGCCCCCCTTACTCCGCGAGCAACTCCTCCAGCTCCTCCACCGTGAACTGCTTGACCAGTGACGGATCGTCGGCGCGGATGACGTCGTCGGCCAGTTGGGCCTTGCGGGCGATCAGGGCGTCGATCTTCTCTTCGACCGTGCCTCGGGTGATCAGCTTGATCACCTGCACACCCTTGCTCTGGCCGAGGCGGTGAACGCGGTCGGTGGCCTGATCCTCGCGGGCCTGATTCCACCAGCGGTCGTAGTGGATGACCACCGAGGCGCTGGTGAGATCGATACCGAGGCCTCCTGCGCGGAGGCTGGCGGTGAAGACGCGGCAGTCGGGATCGTCGCGGAAACGGGCGATCTCGGCACCGCGCGCATGCGTCGTCCCCTTGATAGAGGCGAAGCCCAACTCACGGCGCTGCAGCTCGCGCTCGATGAGCTCCAGCATTTTCAGGTACTGGCTGAATACGACCACCTTCAGACCGCTGCTCATGCACTCATCGAGCAGCTCCAGAAAGAGCTCCCACTTACCCGACGTCATGTTGGCGTCGTCAAAGCCTCCGCCGGCCGACGCGGGGTGATTGCAGATCTGCTTGAGGTAGTTGAGGGCTGCGAAGACGTGCACGTACGACACGGCCGCCCCGGCCCGGAGCTGCGCTCGTAACGGTTTCGCACGCGCCTCGATCACGCGCCGGTAGAGCGTTCGCTGGTCCGCGGTCAGCTCGCAGTGGCGCTTGTCGACGATCTTCGGAGGAAGTTCGGTCAATACCTGCTGTTTGGTGCGGCGAAGGACGAACGGGCGCACCAGCCGCTGCAAGGTGGCCCGATTCTCGACGCGGCGAGACAGGTACCCCGGCACCACGACGTCGAGCAGCGTCATCAGCTCGCCCTCGTGATTCTCGATTGGTGTGCCGGTCAGGCCGATGGCGATGCGCGCGTCGATGGACCGCAGCATCTGATGAGTGGCGGTATCGGCATTCTTGATCATCTGCATCTCATCGAGCACGAGGAGGTCGAAGCGATGCCCGCGAAACTGCTCGATGCGGCTGCGAACCATGCCGTACGACGTCAGCGTGACGTCCGGCCCGGCGTCGTAGCGCGCAAGCTTCTCCCGCCAGTGATCGAGCACCGAAGTCGGGCAGACCACGAGCACGCGTGCTCCCGGATTCGTCAGCGTGACGGCGCGGATGAGGGCGATGGCCTGGTGCGTCTTGCCGAGGCCCATGTCGTCGCAAAGAAGTGCTCCGAAGCCGTTCTGCTGCAGAAGCCATAGCCAGTGGTAGCCGGTCTGCTGGTAATCATAGAGGTCCATGCCGAACGCCTCGGGCGGCGGCGCGTCGCCGGCGCCGGGGAGCTCGTCGAACACCCGGAACAGCTCCCGGCAGGAAGGATCGCCGCGGAAGACGGCCTTGCCGCGCAGCGAGCCGCGGATCCGCAGGAGCTCGAGTTTCGTGACCAGCACGTGGCCGTGCGGCCCAAGCGTCGCGCCATCAAGCCATTCGAGCTGCTCGTCTGCGACGTCGATCCAGATGTTGCCGCGCACCAGCGCACGAACGCCGGCGCGCCGCGCCAGAGCCAGCTCGCCGGCGCGTATGGCCTCCCCGCCGGCCTCGAAGACGATATCGACGTCGAGCAGGTCACCCGCGGGCGGCGAGAAGTCGAACACCACCTCGCCGTCGAGCCGGTGCGGCTGGGCGTTGCGAACGACGTCCGGTGCCAGAGAGGCCGGCATCCGCGCGAGCTCCTCCCGGTGCGCTTCGATGAAGGCGAAGGCGTCCTCCTCGGCGATCACCGTCTCGCGGTCGAGAGGGAGTCCGGATGAGGGCCGAGCATCGAACATTGATGTCTGTTCCGTCTTGCCTCGCTCGGCGAACATGGGAGAGACGGCGACTGCCGAGGCGAAGCGTCCCGGCAGGAAAAAGAACTTCCCGAACCGAGGCAGCGTCTCACGGAGATGAACCGTCGTCCCCTCGAGCAACACCGGGATGAACCGCAATGCCCGCCCGGCCGTCAGCTCGATGCGCAGCGACGGGGTGAGGGACAGAGGCGCGACCTCGAAACCGCCGGCCGCCGCGACCGTCCCTCCACGAGCCGTGATGACGTGTTCGACGGCGCTTGGCGGCAGCGCGACGCCGGTCTCGCTGGCGATCAGATGGAAGCCGTCATCGCGTTGCTCGATACGGACTCCCTCACCGTCCGGAAAGAGGGAGAACATGCCGCGCGCCCAGCGATACCAGGGCGAAGCCTCCCAACGGAGGCGTGCCGAGGCAGCGCCTCGCTTGAGAAGCTCCCCTTCCTGACCGGTCATGGTGAGCTTGCGCAGAAGCGCCTCCCGCGGGTCGGATTCGGCGTCGATCGCGAGCGGACGCCCCTCACCGGCCAGCTCGAAGCCGACAGCACGCCAGAGGCTCGACTCGAAACGTTCCGCCAGCAGGACGCCATCGGGATCGGCGCAATGATTCAGCATCGCGCCGATGTGCCAGCAGAGGTTGTCGACCGGCATCTCCGGCAGGCAGGTGCAACGTGCTTGCGAAACTCCGGCGGCAGTCACAACGACAACCGTCATGTAGCTGCGCCGGCGGTCGGTGACGTTCGCCGCGTACGCCGACCTGAAGAAAAGCGGAGAGGTCACGACCAGCCTGTCGGCGTGTTTCTCGAGGGTTTGCAGGGTGGCCGGGGTGAATGACCTGCGCAAGTGTTCCGGGATCATTCGCGAGGCACGGAGTGTAGCAGTGCGCGCCGCCGGCATCGTCGGCCCTACGAAAAGCTTTCACCACGGAGGCACAGAGGACACAGAGACCAAAGGATGAAATCTGAAGGATGAAGGATGAATGCGCATTTGATTCATCCTTTCGTCTCTGTGTTCTCTGTGCCTCTGTGGTGGAAGCCTTTGAATCAGATCAGATTCTTCTGGAACGCGAACGCCACTGCCTCCACCTTTGAGTGGACCTCAAGCTTTTCCAGGATGTTCTGGATATGGCTGCGGGCGGTGAGTTGGGAGATGTGAAGGCGCTCGGCGATCTCGGGGGTGCTGCGGCCGGCGGCCAGCATGCCCAGCACCTCGACTTCACGGCTGGTCAGTTTGCGCGCGCGGACGTCGATCGATTCGCGGGCGGCCACGAGGTGCGGCCGGGAAGTGCTTGCTGGTTCGCGGGTCGTGTGCGGCTCCGTAGTATCCGCGTTCGCGCGGAGCAGGTGCACGAGGTAGTAGTCGTCGGGTGCGCCGGCACGAAGCTGGAGGACGCTCACCTGGGTGACGACGTGCTGACTCTCCTTCGTGCGCAGATTGAGAGAGAAATTGCGCACGATCTCGCCGCGGTTGGCGATGCGCATGATCGGACATTCGTCGGTGCAATAGCGGTTGCCGAATGGGTCGCTCCCGGCCAGGAGACGGTCGCAGTGGCCGCCGACGGCTTCGTCGGCGGTGAATCCGAGCATCAGGCGAGCGGCGTCGTTCCAGAAAACGATGTGGTTGGTACGATCCGTGACGAAGACGGGGTCAGGGGATTGCTCGAGCGACTGAAACAGTTGCGCGAGATCATCATCACGAGCTGCCAGGTTCAAAGGAGTACCGTCCGTCCAGGGGACGTGACGACGATCGCCACGATAAATTCCGCCTGATCAAAGGCAGTATAGACCGCGCGGTCGCCATCCTCGATGTCCTCTTTTGCACACTCTTCCACCGCACAGATTCGTCTGCGCGGTAGAACCTTTGCGCGTCCCTGTTGATGGAGCCTTTGGGCAACCAACGCTGCGGCCGTGCCTCCTGACTAACGGCGTAGCGATCGGATGTACAGCACCACGGCGTCGATGTGCCGATCGTCTAGCGTGTGACCCCACGGCGGCATGAGGCTTGTCAGTCCCACGCCGGCACCGCCTCGCCGGATGGCGTCGGCGAGATCGGCGTTCGACTTCCCTTTCTGGAATGCGGGATCGCCGAGGTCGCGCGGGTGGGGATCGAGGCTGAAGGCATTGAAGCCGTCGCCGGCGCCGCTGTCGCCATGGCATCCGATGCAATAGCTCTGGTAGACCTCTTTGCCGAGCCGCAGCTCGTACTGGCTCGGCCGGGGGACGGCGGCGGCGGACGCAGGGCGATTCGCGCGGCGGCACGACGCCGCGCAAAGAAGAAGGATGACCGCGAGCAGCAGGATGCGTCGTCTCATTTCGCGGCCACCTTCCCTGCCACCGGCGCGGGCGGCGCCGGCGCCTCGGCGAGCGTCTCGAGATACGCGGTCAGACGCAGCGCATCGGTGTCGGTCATTCCGTAGTTGGGGCAGCGGACGTCAGCGCGCCAGCGTTGCGGGTTCTGCAGGAAGCGGAAGACCCAACCCGGCTTCAACCGTGCGTGGGTCTCCGTCAACGGAGGCCCGTAATACCCTCCGTTCTTGCCGATGATGTGACACGACCGGCAGCCGAACGTCGTGTACAGCCGCTCTCCCTCGGCAGCATCGCGATCCGACGCGGGACGGCCTGCGAACGGGTCGTCGGGCGTCGACGGATCGACGTAGATCATGGCGATGGCATCGGCCAGGAGCGCGGCCTCTTCCTTCGAAACCTTCAGGACCGGCATCCGCTCGGCGATGATCGGCCGGATCGAGTACGGCACGGCCAGATAGCGGACCAGCCAGTCGCGATTGACTTTGCTTCCCTCGAAGGTCAGCGGCGCCGTCGAGATGTCGCCTCCGCGGCTGCCGATCTGATGGCAGGAGAGGCAGCGATAGCGCGACATGATCTCGCCGACCGCCCCGGCTGGAACGATGGCGGCCTGCTGCGGCGGCGCCGAGTGATAGGCATCCGGAACGGGCGTGGAGGGGATGGCAAGCAGCGCCGTGACGATGGCACGTTTCTGCGCGGCGTCGAAGGCGAAGGTGGGCATCTTCAGGCCAGGGGCGAACGATCGCGGCGAGCTGATTTTCGCCGCCAGCCACGCCGCGAGCGTCCGCGGCAGATCGGTGCGCTTGCCGAAGTCCAGCGACGTGGCCTTTCGCTCGCCGGTGCCGTAGAGATCGGGGCCGAACCGCTCCCCTTCCTTCATCCCGCCGTGACAGGCGAAGCAACCGGCGCTCTTGAAGAGTTTTTCTCCTTTTTCGGCGAAGGTCTGATTGACGCGCAGGGGCACGAGGATGTTCGCCGGCGCGTCGAAGTCCCGCAGCTCGTCTTCGAACCAGGCCACGACGTCGCGCACGTCCGCGTCGGTGAACGAGTACCGCGGCATGCGCGTCTGCGGATAGAACGCCTGCGGATCGCGGACGAAGGCGATCAGCCATCCGCGCGAGGCGCGCGAGGCGATCTTCCCCAGCTCCGGAGCGGAACCGTTTCCCTTGCCGTCGACCGTGTGACAGGAGATGCATCGCGATTCGGCGAAGAGAGTCTTGCCGCGTGCGGAGTCGCCGGGAGGCTCGGCTCCGGCCAGATCGATGGCGTGCTGCAGTTGCGGCGGAACGGTGCGGCCGAAGAGATAGTGCGACAGAACCTTGATGTCGTCGGCGCTGAGCTGGAAGTTCGGCATGGTGGCGTTGGCGTCGACCGCCTTCGGATCGCTCAGCCAGCGCCGCAGCCACTCGGCGCCAGTCTTCATCGGCAGCGTGTCGAGCGATGGGGCATCGGCTCGGAAGTCCTCGTGCCCGCGGGCTTTGTGACAGGCGAAGCAGTTCGACTTCACCATCAGCGCGCGGCCGCTCGAGAGCATCGGTGCGTCGCGTACGGTGTCGGCGTCATGACAGCGTCCGCATCCCGCCTCGATGAAATCGGTGGGCAGGATCGGCGTGGTGGCATCGGGCGAGGTTCCATGCGCGTCGGCTTGATCCGTGGCCAGCCCCTCCCCGCCGTGGCAGGCAGTGCATCCGAAGCGTTGGATGTCCTGCGGCGTATGGAAGGTCGGTGGATGGGTGCGGAACGGCTGCGGCGCGCTGGTCATGGCGGCGTCGGCAACGCCGAGGTGACAGGTCGTACAGCGATCGACGTGGTCGTTCAGCTCCGGAAGCCAGATCTGCTCGATGGCAATCGGGCGGGAGGCGTACATTTCACTGGCCTTTGCGCTCGACGCGCGCGCAATTCCCTCGAGGCGAAACTGGCGTTGCAGCGCCCGGTAAGGCCGCAGCGCGTTCTTCACCGGCGAAAAGGCCAGAACGATGAGGAACACAAGGCTCGAGAACGCGAAGAGTCGTCGCAGCGTCACATCGGCCTCCTCATCCTCGGGGTGCGTCCATCCACGGCCAGACCCACATCCAGCCTGGTCCCCGGAAGAACGTTCCGATCACGGTCAGCACGACGGCGATGACGACGAACCACGTCATGATCCATTCCGGCAGCGTGACGCCCCACAACCACTGCCCGCGGCGGCTGCCGCGCGCGGCCCGCGCCGCGAACATGGCCACGCCGACGATGACAGTCGGAATGACGATCGGCCAGCAGTTGAACCCGGCGAAGAGAATCGTCAGCAGGATGACCGACGCCGCGATCGCCGGTGCCTTCCATCGCGACGGCGTCGCCCAGAGCGGCGCTCCTTCGAGATTGACGCGCCAGTACGGGATGACCACCAGGCAGATGCCGACCAGCGCCGGCAGCAGCACGCCGGCGACGACCGGCGGAAAGTAGTGCAGCAACTCCTGAAGGCCGAGGAAGTACCACGGCGCCTTGGCCGGATTCGGCGTCTCCACCGGATTGGCGATGCTCTCCAGCGGGGCGTTGAAAAGGATCGCCGCGAGCGAGAGAACGATCACCACCACCTGGAAAAGGATGATCTCGCGCAGGATCAGGTGGGGAAACGTCATCACGTAGCGCTCGTCGGTCTCGTGAACGGCCGGACGCCCATCCGGACGCACGAGCGCGACCCGCCAGGGATTGGCGAGCGGATCCTCCGAGCCGATGATCTCGATCGGTGTGGTCACGGCGATCTCCTCTCGTCGTCAGGCGGCCCCTGCACTCCCCCGTCCTTCCGCACACGCCAGATGTGAACGGAGATGAGGAGCAGAAGCGCCACCGGCAGGACGACGCAGTGCAGCACGTAGAACCGTAGCAGCGCGTTCTCCGAGACGATGTTGCCGCCGAGGAGGAAGAAGCGGACGCGCTCGCCGACCAGCGGCGCCTGCTTGGCCATGTTCGTTCCGACCGAGACCCCCCAGAACGCGAGCTGGTCCCACGGCAGCAGATAGCCCGTATACGACAGCAACAATGTCAGGAGCAGCAGCACCACCCCGACAACCCAGTTGAACTGGCGCGGCGGCCGGTAGGCGCGGTGGTAGAAGACGCGCAGCATGTGCAGGAAGGCGGAGAACACCATCAGGTGCGCCGACCAGCGGTGGAGGTTACGCAGAAAGACGCCGTTGTCGACGACGTACTGCAGCTCCTTCATGTCGCGATACGCCTGCGGCACGGACGGGTGGTAATAAAACATCAGCAGGATGCCCGTGGCCACGAGGATGATCGTGGTGGCCAGCGTGATGCCGCCGAGCCAGAAGGTATGTGTGAAACGAAGCGTCTTCTCCCGCACCTTCACCGGATGCACATGAAGGAAGAGGTTCTCGAAGATGATCAGCGATCGGTTGCGATTCGTCGGCGCGACGCCGTGCCGGATCACCGACCGGTAGACAGAGGTGTTTCGAACCCACTCCCCGACGGTCATGGCCGGAACACCTTTCCGCGCGTGATGACCACGCCGGTGTCGACGACGAGATTGCCATTCGCGTCCTTGCTGACGTCTAGCCACGGCAGCGGACGGGGGGCTGGTCCGTGCACGACGTTCCCTTCGAGATCGAAGCGGCTGCCGTGACAGGGGCAAGCGATCACTCCCTCATCGGATTTGTAGCGGGTGATGCAGCCGAGGTGCGTGCAGACCGCGGACAGCGCATAGACGCCATTGGCCGCGCCGATCACGAAGGCCTTCTTCTCCTGGTTGGGGATGACCACGCCGGGAGCGAAGTCGAGCGGCGAACCGGCCACGTACGTCGTCGGCGGCTCGAAAAGCACTTTCGGCTCGAGATAGTCGAGGGTCACGATGCCGGAGGCAACGGCGGCGACGGCGCAGGCTCCCACGCCGATCTGCGTGAAGAAGTCGCGGCGCGTCGGCGTTTCCTCCTCTTCGGGACCGAACAATCCTTCCAGCTCAGGCAACGTCGCTCTCCTTTCGGTGGAAGCTGCGCATGCTGATCGTCCCCACGGGACAGCGCGCCGCGCAGAGACCGCAGCGGATACAGACCTCTTCGTTCTTGAGCATCACGGAGCCCACCCAACGGTTCTCGAGAAGGATCGGCGCGAGCTCGATGGCATCGGCCGGCAGCGAGATCACGCGCGCCGCGGGGACGATGGCGATGCAGTGCTCGGGACAGATGTCCTGGCAGCCGCCGCAGAGGATGCATTCCGTCCCCGCGGCGGCGTTCTGATCGAAGATCGTGTTGGTCCAGCAGCGCAGACACCGGCTTCCCTCGCGCCGCGCCGCGTGTTCACTGAAGCATTCCTCGACCTCGGCGATGCCGATGCGCCGGGCCAGCGGCCGCGAGGGGGGCTTCTGACGCGGGATCCCTTCGAAGTCGAGCTCGCGATCCCAGCGCGGCTCGATGATGACCTCGACGGATGTGTCGTCGCTGGCGCGGGGCTCCCCCCGCAGCAGCGTGTCGATCGACTTCGCGGCGCGCTTGCCGTCCGCCACCGCGCTGATGGCGATGCGCGGTCCGAAGGCGGCGTCACCGCCGGCGAAGATACCGGGAGCGGTGGTGGCCAGCGTGTCGGGGTCAATGATGATCCGCCCGCCGCGGGTGGCCACGCCGTCCTCCGGCTGGAGGAATGCGAAGTCGCCGGTCTGGCCGATGGCCACGATCACCGTGTCGGCATCGATGATCGTCTCCGACCCCTCGGTGTACTTCGGATCGAAGCGCCCGCTCTCGTCGAAGACGCGCGCGACGCGCAGGAATTCGACACCGGTGACAACACCGTTCGCGCCGACGATCCGTTTGGGGCCGAGCCGGTAGGCGAAGCGGATTCCTTCGATCGAGGCCTCGTCAACTTCGTCCTTCGCGGCGGGCATTTCGCTCTCCGACTCCAGGCAGCAGACGGTGACGTCGCGCGCGCCGAAACGGACCGCGCTGCGCGCCACATCCATGGCTTGCACGATCGAGAGATTGCGCTGCATGTTGGTCTGCTCGCCCCCGCGCGCCGCCGTGCGGGCCACGTCGACGGCAACGTTGCCGCCTCCGATCACGATCACCTTCTTCCCCATCTCGACCTTGTAGCCGAGGTTGATGTTGAGGAGATAGTCGATGCCGCGGAGCACGCCGTCGAGGTCGAGCCCTTCGATGGCCAGCTCACGGCTCTTCATCGAGCCGACACCGAGGAAGATGGCCGCGTATCCGTCGGCCTTCAGTTGCGAGAGGGTGAGGTCTTTGCCGATGCGGACGTTTGTCTTCAGCTCGACGCCGAGCGAGAGGATGGCGTTGATCTCGAGCTGAATCAGTGCGCGCGGAAGGCGATACTCGGGAACGCCGAGCCGAAGCATTCCGCCGGCAACGGGCGCGGCTTCGAAGATCGTGGCGTGATAGCCGAGAAGGGCCAGATCGTGCGCGCAGGCCAGACCGGCAGGACCGGAGCCGATGATGGCCACTTTCTCCGGATAGCGATTGGTGCGGTCGCCGTAGATCTCGGTCAGCACAGAGAAGTCCAGCATGCTCTCCACGCCGAACTTCTCGGTGACGAAGCGCTTGAGGGCGCGGATGGAGATCGGCGCATCGATCTCACCCCGGCGGCAGACTGCCTCGCAGGGAGCGGCGCAGATGCGCCCGCAGATCGACGCCAGGGGGTTCGGTCTGCGGGCGACCGCGTACGCTTCGCGGAAGCGCCCTTGCGCAATCAGGGTCACGTACTTGCCGGCTTCCGTATGGACAGGACAAGCCTGTTTGCACGGGAAGTTACGCTCCAGCCACTCCTGATTGTGCTCGGCGCCGCTCATGGCTCACTTCGCGATTTCGAAATTCGCCTCGGTCGCGCCTTTCACGGTGACGCTCTTGGTAGCCGCCTTCAGCTTCGGGTGCCACACCTTCACCGTGTACGTCCCGTCAGGAACGTCTTTGATGTGATACGAGCCGTCGGCCCCGGTCACGGCGAAGTACGGCGTCGGCAGCACGGCCACGAAACCCTCCATCTCCGAATGGACTTTGCACAGGAGCGAGGCGAAGCACTCCTTCTTGAAGGTGAAGCTTTTCACCTGCCCTTGCGGCCACGTGCCGAGGTTGAACTTGTCGGCACAGGCGTCGGGCGAGAAGACGTTGTGGAGAACGGCGTCGGAGTTGAGGAAGTCGACCGTGGTGCCAACCACGACCGTCAGCACCTTCGGCGTGAACTGCATGTTTTTCTGATCGATCTTCGCGTGCGCCGCGGGCGGCGGGAATGTCTTCCCCGCGATCTTGTCGACGTAGACGATGGCGTCGGCGGAGTTACGGACGCCGTGCGCGGCGACCTTGCCGTGAATATCCCCGGCCATGAGCGGCAGAGCCACGAGTGCGATGAGCGATGCGATGAAGACTTTCATGAAGATCTCCTTGTCAGAGTGTGGTCAGAAGGCGAAGCGGAGGATGGTCGAGAGTTGATAGTTCTTCGATTCGCGCAGATCGCGGCGGTACTCGACCATCGTCTTGACGTTGGCGTAGAAGAAGTAGCTCAGGCCGATATTGAGTGCACGAAGCGACTTGACGTCGGCCGCGCCGGGCGGCGTAACGCTTTCATAACGAAGCGAAGCTTGCAGCGGCGGCAGGATTACGTAATCCGATTGGACGAACCAACTGCTGTAGCGGAGGCTCTGCGCATTGGAAAGTGATCCATCCGCTGCGAACGTGTCGAGGCGATCCCGCCCGCTCATGGCCACGCCGAAGACATTGAGATCGTCGTAATACCAGGAGGCGAAGAGCCCGGCGCGGTTGAAGGTTCGATCCTGAACATTCACGGTGGCACCGGTATCGTCAGTGATCGGAAAATCGACACCACGTCCGTTGCCGTGATACCCGAGAACGCCGACGCGGAACGACCGCTCCCTCCAGTTTTCCGGCGGCAACGTCACCCCGGTCGTATCGCCGTCGAGCCCCATTCCACCGAACTTGTAGTCGGCACGCGCGTAGACGTCCTTGCTGGCGTTGCCGTCCACATTGCCACTGGCGGAGGGACCGAGGCCGTTGACGACGCCGACGGTGTAAAAGAAGCGGTGCGCGCCGACCCCGTACAACTCGATTCCCTTCACGTTCACCGGAAGACTGATAGCGCCCGAATCGGAGAGCCCGGTCCCGCCGTGCAATCCGATCGGATTGAAGCTGAATAGATTGTCGACGCCGTTATCGGTCGACAACCACATCTCATGGAACCCGTCGTCGAGGTCAGCCGCGAACTTGCCGATCTTGATGTTGAACAGGTGCTCGGGCCCGATGAACGATCCCGCCTGCAGATGCATGCGCTCGATCTCGGTGGAGCTGCTGCCGTCGGGGTTCTCGGACCAGGTGACTTCGCCAAGAAAGCTCATGTGCTCGCCGAGAGTGCCACCGGCGAAGAGATTCGCTTCCTGCGGAAATTGAAAGTCGTTGTGCACGATCGCATGGCCGGTGTCGTCGAGTGATGAGGCGTAGACGCTGGCCATCTTCACGTTCAACGCGAGAGGCACCTGCCCCGGGAGATCGCTCGGATAGATCGCTCTCGGCCACATTTTCTTGTACGCCTCGGCGCCAAGACTGACCGGCTTGATCTTGATCTGTTCCTCGGTTTCCTTCGGCATGCGATAGCCGTTGAGCCGAAAGGCCTCGCCGAACGGATTCAGCTTCGGAAAGCCGGTGTGGCAGGTCTGGCAGGATGTCTCGTACTTACGGGCAAACGCCGGAATCGCACTCGCTGAAGGAACGATGAGGAGAGAGACTACTACCGTCGACAGAAAACACACGAGGCTGAGTCGCCCCCGATGCATGCTCATGACTTCTCCTTTTGCATGCACCGACGATGATCTTCCGCGACACGAAGCTCCATCCCCCAACCGCAGGGGATCGCGTCATGTGTTTGGGGGAGAGCGCCGCTGGTGCCTGGCCGGCCGCCTGGGAGCGCGGGCGTCTCGCGCGCCCGTCGAGCAGTATCCTGCCAAGTAACGCGGTCGAGACGCCCGCGGTCCCAGGAGCGCCAGCGAGACGTCTGACCGTAAACCGCTTACGTTCCGCCACCACCCTCAATCCTGCCAAGCAGCCGAAGGAATCCGTCAAGGATGGTGAGGGGATGCGGGGGGCAGCCGGGGATGAAGAGATCGACGGGGAACATGCCTGCAACGCCGTCGTGCTGCTCGGGGTGACCGGCATAGATGCCGCCCGAGATTGCACACGCGCCGACGGCGATCACGATCTTCGGGGCGGGGATGGCGTCGTACGTCTTGCGCACCGCCAGGCGCATGTTCTCGGTGACCGGTCCCATGACGATCATCCCGTCGGCATGACGCGGAGAGGCGACGTACTGGATACCGAAACGGCCGATGTCCCAGCCGATCGTGCCGAGGACGTTGACGTCGGAGGCGCAGCCGTTGCAGTCGCCGGCACTGACGACGCGGAGTTTGAGCGACCGTCCGAACAGACGGCGGAGCTTGGCGTCGAGTGCATCGGCGAGTTTTCGCTCCTCACCCGCCAGCAGGTGGAGATCCGCGCGCGTGCGGGTGGCCAGGCGATAGTCATCGGTGAATGTGATGGCTCCTTCCGGACAGGCCGATTCGCACTCCGGGCAGAAGATGCAACGGCCGAGGTCGAGGGAAACGGTACCGCCGGCGACGGTGATGGCATTCGTCGGACAGGCATCGGCACAGACGCGGCAACCGTCCGGACAACGGGTGGGATCGATGCGCGGAACTCCGCGGAAGTGCGCCGGCAATGGCGGAGGCGCCCCGTCCGGATAAACCATCGTCCGATGGCCCTGTCGCGCGCGTGCCAGCAGTGCTTTCAACATGGGAAGGCAGAAGGCAGAAAGCAGAAGGCAGAAGTGATCTGCGTCTGTTTCACCTTTCCTCGAGATTTAGAATCGCCGCGAAACCTTCTGCCTTCTGCCTTCATCCTTCTGCCTTTCACAAGTCGTGTCCGCAGTACGACAGGTTGAAGCTCTTGTTACAGAGTGGGAAGTCGGAGATCTGGCCGTTGCGTAGCGCGAGCGCAACACCGAACCAGTTGTGGAACGAGGGGTCGGTGATCTTGTATCTCGCGAACCGCCCCTCGGCATCGGTGATGGCGACATGACAGATCTCACCGCGCCATCCTTCGGTGAGAGAGGCCACGATCGTCTCAGGCGCAGGCGATCCTGATACGTCCATGCGGATCGGCGTCGCCGGGAGCGTGTGCAGTTGCCGCGCGACGAAATCGGCGGAACGCTGCAACTCCAGCCAACGAACGAACGCACGTGAATTGACGTCACCGTGATGGGCGGTCATCACCGGGATGTGGACGAAGCGGTAGATGCCGAAGGGAAAATCGTGGCGGACGTCGATGCTTTGGCCGCACGCGCGCGCCGCCACGCCCACCATCCCGATCTCGTCGCAGACATCTGTCTCGATGGTCCCGGTGTTCTCGAAGCGCTCGATGACGCTCGGTGTCGTCCAGAGGAGCCCGGCCGACGCGACGGTGTCCCGGGTCGCGGCCTGCAACCGTTCCGTGAGCGTGGCAATCCGATCGGCGGGCAGGTCGAATTGCACTCCGCCCGGACGGACGAAGCCACGGCCGAAGCGCGAGCCGCAAAGCTCCGCGGTGAGGTTCAGATAGTCGCCGCGGGTACGGCCGCAGGATGCCGCCGCGGGCAAGTAGGCGACGTCGCCGCTCAGCGCACCGAGGTCTCCGGTGTGATTGGCCAGCCGTTCGAGCTCGAGGGCGATGCCGCGCAGCACCTGGGCGCGGGCCGGCACTCTGGTGCCCGTCAATGCTTCGATGGCCTGGGCATATGCGAGCGTGTGGCCGATTGTCGAGTCGCCGGAGGCCGTCTCCATGTAGTGGATGGTCTTCGCGGTCGGTCCGCCGATGAGCGCCCGCTCGATCCCGCGGTGCTGGTAGCCGAGGGCGATCTCGAGATGGAAGACATGCTCGCCGTGGCACTGGAACCGGAAATGCCCCGGCTCGATGACGCCCGCGTGGACCGGCCCGACCGCAACCTCGTGGACTTCGTCGCCCTCCACGCGAAAGAAGTCCGTCACTCCCGGTACCGGATCACCGAAGAGCTGGTGCCCCGGACGCCACGACTGCTGGAATCGGACCGGTTTCAGCCACGGATGGCCAACCGGCTCGACGCCGTACTGCTCGGCGATCTCACGTTCGAAGAGCTGGACCTGCGGACACTCCGGGGTGAGCGACTCGAAGCGATCCTCGGTGATGCGTGTGCGGACGAAACCGAGCTCGCTCCTCGTGTCGTCGGCGAGAACCGCCACCAGCTCGAGCCCATCCACTACCGTCCGCGCGAAGTACGACGCGACACGGCAATCGTCGCGGACAGCATCGAGGATGGCGGTGCGGAACGCTGCGAACGGGACGAGCGGCACATCGGCAAGCGGTGCCGGTTCGGCGTTGCGCCGCGTGAGGAGCGCGCCGTTCATCTCAGGAGCCTCCCAACAGCCGCGCCGCGGCGTGGAGGAGCGTCAGGATCCAACCCGGAATCCAGACGCCCATCATGACCACGAGCGCCAGGCTCACGATGATGGGAACGGTCTTGAACGCCGACTCGCGGAAGCTGCGTCCTTCGGCGTCCTCGGGCGGTACTCCCTGCACCACCGCGAGCACGGTGCTTCCCATTCCGATGAAGATGACAGCGAGAAGAATCAGATAGAGCGCGGCGACGACGTAGCGGTGCCTGTCCATCGCTGCCGTGAGGACCGATAGCTCGCTCACGAATGGCCCGAACGGAGGCGAGCCGGTGATGGCGAAGAAGCCCGCCAGAAAGAGGCCGGCAGAAATCGGCAGGCGCCGCAGCGCGCCGGTCACATCCTCCAGCCGCTTGCTCTTGAAGGCGCGATGAATGTTTCCTGCCGCGAGGAAGAGCACCCCCTTCGTGAGCGCGTTGTTGACCGTGTGCAGGAGCGCCGCGAAGATCCCGGCGCCGCCGATGCCGATACCGAGTACGAGGATGCCCATATGCTCGACGCTGGAGTATGCGAGCAGCCGCTTGAAGTCGCGCTGGCCGACCATGAACGCCGCGGCGGTAGCCATGGAGAGCAGGCCGAAGACGACCAGGAGCTGGCGCGCGAAGACTCCCTGCCCCGCCGCGTCGGCGATGCGGTAGACGCGGAGCAGCGCCAGAAAGGCGCACGTGGTCATGCCGCCCGCGAGAAGCGCGCCGACCACACCGGGCGCTTCGCCGTACGCATCCGGCTTCCACGTGTGGAGCGGCGCCAGTCCCATCTTCGTGCCGTAGCCGACGAGGAGAAAGACGAACGCGGTCCTTACCCAGGGAGCCGGAAGATGCGCCGCCCCTTTGACTAGATCGCGGAAGAGGAGCGTCGGCTCGCCGATGCCGAGGCGGGCGCCATACGCGAGAAACAACGTGCCGAGCAGCGCCAGGGCGATGCCGACCGAGCCGATCATGAGGTACTTCCAGGTCGCTTCGAGCGATCGCTGGTTTTGATTGAAATAGAGGAGCACCGCGGTCGCCAGCGTCGTCGCCTCCATCGCCACCCAGAGGATCGTGAGGTGCTGGGCGAATGCGACGAGACTGGTCATGGCCAGGAAGAAAAGCAACGCCGTGCAGAAGATCCGGTTCGGCCGTTCCGCCCGCAGGCGGAGATACCCGATGCAGTAGAGCGCACAGATGCAGAAAAGGGTCGACACGATGAGAAGCACCAGCCGGCCGAGGGCATCGAAACGGAGCCACTCCGACGCCAGCCCGGCTTCGCCGTTCGCGATCACCGCCGCCGCGAGCGCCAGGTGGAGCACGGCCACGATGGCCACGATCCACGGCCGCTGACGATCTGACGGCAGCAGGAACGCGGCCAGCGCGCCGATGAGCGGAACGATGATGAGGGAAACGGCCATCCTTACTCTCTGAGGTGCGACAGACGCTCGGTATCGAGCGAGGAGAACTCGCGTTGAATGTGGTTGAGAACGATCCCCATGACGAAGATGCCGACGAGGAGATCGAGAAGAACGCCGACTTCGACGATCATCGACTGATACAGCAGCAGGCCGAAGACATAGATCCCGTTCTCGAGCACGAGGTAGCCGGTGACCTGCGAGATGGCCTTGCGCCGCGTGGTGAGGCCGAGAAATCCCGAGAAGAGCGTGGCCAGCGACGCCGGAACGAAAAGGCCGGTGCGGTCGGCGGCCGCCAGCGGCAGGTGGTCCGCGAACAGAAGCGCCAGCGCCGTCCCGGCGGCGCAGAGAAAAAGGGTCGGCACGAACCCGAGGTACGGCTCCACCTCGTGACGGATATGGACGTCGCGCAGCGCCTTCATCAGAAGGCCGGGAATCACGACCCCTTTGATCGCCGCGGTGGCGATGACCAGCAGGACCAGGCGCACGGTGGCCTGCGACTCGACGAAAAACGGCAGCACGCCCAGCAGGAGTCCCTGCAACGCCACGCCGCGAATCGCGGAACGGAGATTTGCCGTCCCGAGAATGAAGAAGTTCGTCAGGAGCAGGAGGATCAGGATGGAGTCGGCAATCGGCGGCATCGGGTTCACCTCAGAACGAGCACGACGGCAAAGCCGGCCACGAGGCTGGCGGCGATGAGGAGTTGCGGAACGCGCACGAGGCGCAGGCGGGCCATGCTGCTCTCCACGAGCCCGATGACGACACCGATGACGAGCACGGCGCCCAGCGTCGCCGCCGCGTCGATGAGCGGATTTCCCGTCCGCGGCAGTGCCACGTCCGCGATGAGCGCACTGAAGACGAACAGCTTCAGCGCGCTCCCATAGAGAATGAGCCCGAAGGCCGGGCCGCTGTGATCGAGCACCATCACCTCATGAATCATCGTCAGCTCGAGGTGGGTATTCGGATCGTCGAAGGGGACCCGCGAGTTTTCCGCGAGCAGCACGATGAACCAACTTGCGATGATCAGCACGAGCGCGGCGCTGGCCTTGTGCCAGCTCGTGCCGTCGACGGTGAGCAGTTGGGAAAGCGAGAGCGACCCGGAGATGCGCGCCAGCGCCAGCAGGCCGAAGAAGAGCGCCGGTTCCGCCAGGGCCGCGAAGGTGATCTCGCGCGCAACGCCCATCCCTTCGAACGCGGAGCCGGTGTCGAGCGCCGCCGCCGTGGTAAAGAATCGCGACAGAGCGAAGAGGTAGACGAAGAGGATGAGATCTCCCGTGAACGCAAGCGGCGCGCGCGGCCCGGCCAGCGGCAGCAGCAGCGACGCCAGCAGTGGAACGACCACGGCCACGGCGGGACCGGCCAGGAACACCCACGTCGTCGTGCTGCTGAGGACCGTCTCTTTCCGCAGCAGCTTCCCGAGGTCGTAGTACGCCTGCAAGAGAGGTTGCCCTCTTCGCCCCGCAACGATGGCCTTGGTTCTGGTGATGACGCCGAGCAGCAACGGCGCCGTCAGAACGACGAGCAGGAGTTGCAGAACAGCGGTCATCGGGCACTCCAGGCCGAAATCCAAACCAGAAACCAGAAACCAGAAACCAGAAGGGCTCGTTCTGGTTTCTGGTTTCTGGTTTCTAGTTTCGTGTTCATCGGGCACTCCAGGCAAGGAGCGCGACGAGCGTCACGCCGAGATAGAGGAGATAGAGCTGCATGCGGCCGTGCTGGAAGTAGCGGGCAAAACCGAGCACCCATCGCGCGCCGCGGAGCGCCGGAAGAAGAGCCCGGTCGAGGACTGTGTCCGGAACGTGGCTCTCGAACGCTGCAGCCGAGGGGAAGAGTGTGAACGGGCGCGGCGCGTGGATCACCGGCCGCATCGCCCATCCGAAGAGGCCCACCACTCCGCGCGCCGTGGACGAGGCCGTGTACTGCATGCGCGAGGTCGGCTCCGCGTAGCCGCAGTCCCACGTCAGGGCGGTGGCCGCGCGGCGGGTTACCGCGAGCAGGGTGAGGACCGCCGCGATGGCGATGCCCGCGATGACCAGCGCAGAGTCCTGGATCGGTTGCAGCAGCGCGGTGAATGTCGCCGGCATCGGCAGTCGTGGTGCCGCGGCATGAACGGCGCGGCTGAGAAGCGGCCCGAAAAGCGCCGGCAAGAGACCGATCGCGGCGCATCCGAGAATGAGCGGCACCGTGGCGGCCCGCATCGTTGCCGGAACCTCGGACGCGTCCGACGCAGCTTCAGACCGCGGTGCGCCGAGGAATACCGTGCCGAATGCCTTGACGAAACACGCCAGCGCCAGCGCGCCGGTAAGAGCCAGCGCCGGTACGACGAGGACGAGAATCAGTGCCGGTCCGCCGTGCGGTGAACCGGTGATGCTCGTAAAGCCCGCGACATACAGGAGCCACTCGCTCACGAACCCATTGAGCGGTGGCAGTCCTGTGATGGCCACGGCGCCGATGAGGAAGGCCGCGGCCGTCCACGGCATCCGCCGCGCCAGGCCGCCCATGCGGTCGATCTCGCGCGTGTGCGCGCTGTGAATGGCCGCCCCCGCGCTGAGGAAAAGCAGCGCCTTGAAGAGGCCGTGGTTCCAGACGTGGAGCAGCGCCCCCGCGTAGCCGAGAACCGCCAGGAGCGGCTGGCCGTGCGTCTGCGCGACGACGCCAATCCCGAGCCCCGTCACGATGATCCCGATGTTCTCGATGCTGTGATACGCCAGCAGGCGCTTGAGGTCGTGCTGGGCGATCGCGAAGGCCACGCCGAGAATGCTCGAGGCGATTCCGGCCAGCAGCAGCGTCGTGCCGAACGCCGAGGGGACTGCGTCAAAGAGCGAAAGGAGGCGCACCAGCCCGTACACCCCCATCTTGATGCCCACCCCCGACATCACTGCCGAGACATGACTCGGCGCCGCCGCGTGCGCGCCGGGCAGCCAGATGTGAAAGGGCATGAGGCCTGCCTTGATGCCGAACGCGATAAACGCGAGACAAAGCAGCGCCTGTCCCACCGGGATTGCGCCTGTCCCGGCGGCGAGCGGCACGAATGCCCACGTGTGCGTGACCCCGTGCAGGAGCACTACGATCGCGAAGAGCGCCAGTGTCGCCACATGGCTCGCGGTGATGTAGATCCACGCCGCGCTTCGGCTCTCCGCCTGCTCGTGCTCGGTGGCGATGAGAAAGAAGGACGACACCGCCACGACCTCCCACGCCGCAAGAAAGAGAATCGTATTCGCGGCGCACATGACCAGCGCCAGCGCCCCTGCCATGAGCCCGAAGAACGCCCGGACGTAGCCGGCGCGCATCCGCGCGGCAGGCCAGTAGCGATCGGCATAGAGCCCGCCCGCGCCGGCCAGCAGGAAGACCGGCGCCAGGAAAAACGCGGAGAGCGCGTCGACGCGAATGGCCAACGCGCCGCCGGGAATGTGCCACGGGAGCGAGAGGCCGGCCGTGCCCCATGTGAGACCCAACACAGCGCCGATGAGACCAGTCACGCCTCCGGCGACGATGAGCACCGTCGTCACGACGCTCGCGCGGCGCGTAACCAGCGAGGGGAGGCCGCTGGCCATGCAAAGGGCAACACCGACGATCACGAGGATCGCGCTCACGGTAAGCCTCCTGTGTGCGGGAAGACCGTCAGAATGCCCCCTCGAGTGCCGCCGCGATCCGCACGATTTCCTCGGGAGAGGCACGCCGGCGAACGGCATCACGGAAGGTTGCGTCCTTCAGGCCGTAGGCGAGTTTGGCGAGCATCGCCAGGTGCATGTGGATCGTCGGGCAGATGAGGAGAAACAGCGTGTCGATAGCCCGCCCGTCCGAGGCGCGGAGATCGAGGGGATTGGTGAGGAAGGAGAGAGCGATCACCGCGTCCGTGGGAGCGAGGATGATCGGCGTACGCACGTGCGGAATGGCGATGCCATCGCCGACCGGTGTGACGCCGAGGGTGTCGCGCGCCAGCAGGATGTGAAGGAGCATGTCGCGGTCGGCGTCGTCCGGAAGCGGCAGCAGCGCGACGATCCCTTCGATGATCGTTGCCAGGTCGGCTCCTGCGATCCGGTGGTGGACCCCGCCGGCGCGCAGCGCATCGGCGAGCGAAGGCGTTCCCCCGTCCCGGCTGAATGCGCGCGGAGAGACACCCATGTTGTGCTCCGTGGCCCACTCCAGCAGGTCCGACCGGTTGATCCGGTACTGCCCTCGGATTTTCTGCGCCGGCAGCGCCTCCTCTTCGATCCAGTCGTATACGCGCTCCTCGGCACTCCCGAGAAGTGACGCTGCTTCACCGATCGTGAGCTTCACCGCTCCTCCGTCTGCTTTGCCGGAGAAAGCAGCGTCTCGGCGTCACCGATCAGACGGATCGCCTCATCCGGCGTCTGTGCGGCGTGGAGTCTCTCGAGGAGAGCGGCGTCGGCGAACAACTTGATCGCGCGTGAGAACGCCAGGAGTTGCCCCTGGACGGAACGCGCCAGGATCGTGGCGACGACCCGTGGACGGTGGCCATGCGGATCGAGGAAGTCGAGCGGCTCGCGAAGGACGGCCAGGAGCACCCGCTTGCGTGAGAACCGGAACGGGCGTGGATCGACAGGATGCGGGAACGCCGCTCCTTCGAGCACCGCCGTCGAACAGATCTCCTCGCGGTCGCGGATCGATCGGAAGAGCTGATCCCGGTCGACGTGGGCATCAATCGACGCCTCGCGAGTCAGGAACGCCAGCAGCTCGTCGCGCGATGCCGGCGCAACCGAGAGCCAGATGTTGTCCGGCGCGAGGAGCGGCGTGATGGCGATCTCAGACGCCGCGAATGCATCGAGCGCCCCGCGCTGCCCGTCGTACTCGACGCGGCGCACCTCTTCGGCCAGCCAGGTGTCGATGTCCAGCTTCCGGAAGCGCCACTGGGCTCCGACCCGCATGGCCGGCAACTCGTTCCGGTCCAGCATCCGATAGACGGTCTTTTCGGACACCATGAGGTACTCCGCCAACTGACGGATCGTCAGAATGTCCCCTGCGGTCTGGGTCTCCGGCACCGGCCGAGTCTAAGCGCCAGACCGATGGCTGTAAAGGACAACAATGGACATACGTGGACAACACGCGCCAGTTATGCCCACGTTGGGGCAGGTGTCAGCCTCGATTCACCTCAGCCGCGCCGTGATGTTCCTCGCCTGACGCTCCGACCGGATCGACATGCACGACCGCGCGCGCCAGGAACGGCAGATGCGCCATCAGTTGTCGATGAACGCCGGTGGCGATGGCGTGTCCCTCCTCCACGGTCAGCGAGGCATCGACCGTGATGTTCACCTCCGCGAGCAGTTGGTGTCCGAGCCAGCGGGCGCGCACCTCCTTCACCTCGCGCACGCCGGCTTCATGCGCGGCGGCATGCTGCACCTCGGCGAGTACGTCCGGATCGACACCGTCGAGCGCGCGGCTGACCACTTCCTTCGCCGAGCGCCAGACGATCACCAGAATTGCGGCCGTGATGAGCACGCCGATGATCGGATCGGCGAGAGGAAAACCGAGCCAGACCCCGAGCGCGCCGAATAGCACCGCCAGGCTCGTCCAGCCGTCCGTGCGAGCGTGATAACCGTCCGCGACGAGCGCCGCGCTGCCGATCTCCTTGCCGACACGGATGCGGAAGATGGCTACCCCCTCATTGCCGAGGAATCCGATCACCGCCGCGATGGCCACGGCGCCGAGATGCCCGACCCTCTCGGGGTGCATCAGACGATGGATGGCCTCGTACGCCGCGACCACCGCGCTGGTCAGGATCATGAGCACGACGATGATCCCCGCAAAGTCCTCGACACGCCCATAGCCATAGGTGAAACGCGGACTCGCTTTCCGCTTCGCAAACAGGAATGCGATTGCCAGCGGGATCGCGGTCGCCGCATCGCCGAAGTTGTGGATAGTGTCGGCGAGCAGGCTGATGCTGTTCGAGAAAAGCACTACCGCGAGCTGGATGCCCGCCGTGAGGAAGAGTCCCACGAACGACCACTTCACCGCCCAGATGCCGCGGTCCGACGAGGCGATGGAAGGATCGATGCCCGCATGACTGTGGCCATGTCCTTTTCCGTGATCGTGCCCGTGCCCGTGCTCTGTCATTGCGTCGAGCCTACGCTCCCTTTGCCCTGGCGGACAAACGATTCTCCAGCCGGTAGAAAAACTTGACTCTTCCCCGATCCCGAGGGAGCCTCGGTACGTACGGAGGTAAAGACAATGTCTGACGACCACGACCCGCTCGCGGAGATCGAACGACTCGACCGATTCTTTGACGGTGATGAGGAAGGGGAACGTCCGATCGACGTCCTGCGCGACAAGGGAGTCTCGATCCCGGACGAGCAGAACCTCGATGACGCCACACTGCATACGAGGCTCTGGGAGCTCATCAAGGCCATGGCCGCCGCCTGCGTGTTCGTCGAATCGACGGATCACCTGAGCGACCGCGAGTTGTACCGCTTTCTCGTCGCCCACGGGCTTCGCGAGGAAACGCTTCTCCCCACCCCCGGCTCCGGCGGCGGATGGCACATCAGCCCGATCGGCGAATGCAATGACGAAGACAACGAGATCTACCTCCGCTACTACGCCGACGACGAAACGCGCGAGCGCTGGCACCGCGACTTCGGCAAAACCCTTCCACCGAAAGAGAAGCCGCCGTTCGATCGCGATCGATTGCTTCCGGTGCAGGACTTTACGGTCGATGAAGAGGTTCAGTGAACTTGCAGGTCATCGGAAATCAGTGTCCAGGGCTGATCCCATACGGTGGCGTGTGCTTCTGGCCTGACTCACGCGGAGGCGCGGAGTGCGCGGAGAAAGAAGCTCCTCGTCATCTCCGCGTCTCCGCGCCTCCGCGTGAGCTGAAGTCGTTCGTCCAAAGAGATGTCCGAAAATATCGGACAACTGAGTTGAGTACCACGTCATTCACGAAAGAATTGAGGGTCCATGAACAAGCTTGCCTCTGTGCTCGCACTCTTCGTCGCTACGTTGGCCGCCGCCGCCGGCCACACGCTCTACCAGGCGCCCACGCTGAGCCGGACGAGGATTGCCTTCGCGTACGCGGGGGATATCTGGACGGTGTCGCGCGACGGCGGGGTCGCGGAACGGCTCACAACGTATGCGGGAGTGGAGAGCGATCCGCATTTTTCGCCGGATGGCTCGAAGGTGGCGTTCACCGGTGAATATGACGGCAACACGGACGTGTACGTCATCTCCGCGGAAGGTGGCGTCCCCCAGCGTCTGACCTTCCATCCCGGCGCCGACCAGGCGGTGGGATGGACGAGTGACGGGAAGAAGGTTCTCTTTCGCTCTTCGCGCCAGAGCGTTCGAGGCTATGGTCAGTTGTTCACGATCGGGCTCGATGGAGGACTGCCGGAACTGGTGCCTCTGCCGCATGCGGATGATGGCTCCTTCTCGCCTGACGACTCCCGGATCGCCTATCAGCCGATCTCGCAGTGGCAGCCGGACTGGAAACGGCAGAAAGGCGGACAGGCCGGTCAGATCTGCATCGCGCGCATGTCGGACTCGTGGATCGAGCGAGTTCCTCATCCCGGATCGAACGACCACGCCCCGGCATGGATGGGAGACACCGTCTACTTCATCTCCGATCGTGGCAGCCGCACGGGAACGACGTCGATCTTCGCGTACGACACGCGCACGAAGTCGGTGACCGAAGTGCTGGCGAACAAAGGGCTCGACATCAAGGCTCTCTCCGCCGGTCCCGACGCGCTCGTGTATGAGCAGTTCGGAACGATTTTTCTGCTCGATCCGAAGACGCGCGCGGCGAAGGAGGTGCCCATCACCGTCCGCGGCGATTTCCTCGGACTGCGCCCCCGGTTTGAACCGGCCGCCGATTCGATTCACAGCGGACGCATCTCGCCGAGCGGCGCCCGCGCGGTCTTCGAGGCGCGGGGCGAGATCATCACCGTACCCGTCGAGAAGGGCGACGCGCGCAATCTCACCAATACCGTGGGGATCATGGAGCGCGATCCGGCCTGGTCTCCTGACGGCAAGTCGATCGCGTACTTTTCCGATGAGTCGGGCGAGTACGCGCTGGTCATCCGCGATCAGCGCGGGGATCGCCCCGGCCGGAGAATCGACCTCGGCACGCCGGCCACCTTTTATTACACGCCGGTCTGGTCGCCCGACAGCACGAAAGTAGCCTACACCGACCGGCGGCTGAACCTCTGGTATGTCGACGTGGCCACCGGAGCGCGGGTGAAGGTCGACACCAATCCGGTCGGCTTCAACAACGCGGTGCTGGAGCCGCGGTGGTCGCCCGACAGCCGCTGGATCGCCTACGCCCGCCACCTGCCGAATCTCGTCCGTGCGGTCTTCGTCCATTCCGTCGAGTCGCACAAATCGACGCAGATCACGGACGGTCTGAGCGACGTCGTCTACCCGGTGTTCGACCGCAACGGCAAATACCTCTACTTCGCCGCCAGTACCGACATCGGCCGCGGGCTGAGCTGGGCGGACCTCTCCGGTATCGACAGCGTGGCCACGCGAAATGTCTACGCCGTCGTGCTTCGAAACGACCTCCCGTCACCGCTGGCCCCGGAGAGCGATGAGGAGAAGGCGGATGCCGACAAGAGCAAGGATACGAAGAGCGAGGTGAAGAAAGAGGAGAAGGAGCCCGAGAAGAAGGACGGGAAGGAGCCGGAGAAAAAGGACGAGACAAAATCGAAAGCTGAGCCGGTTCGGATCGACTTCGACGGCATCGGCCAACGCATCCTGGCCTTGCCGATCCCGAACGGAAACGTTCAGGGGCTGGCCACCGGCAAAGCGGGAATCCTATTCGTCTCGATCGCTCCGCCGTCGTTCTTCGGAAGCGACGATGAAGGATTCAGCGTCCATCGATTCGATCTCGAGAAACGGAAGGTGAAGGACTTCCTTTCGGGCGTGAATGCGCTCGACGTGTCGGCCGATGGGGAGAAGGTTCTCTATCAGAAAAAGAAAGATTGGACGATTGCGCCAGCCGCCGATGAGCCGAAAGCGGGGGAGGGAGGGCTGAAGATCGGAGCGATCCAGATCCGCATCGATCCGCGCGCCGAATGGCGGCAGATGTTCCGCGACGTATGGCTGGGCGAGCGCGATCATTTCTACGACGAGAATCATCACGGACTCGACCTCGAAGCGGCCAAGAAGCTCTACGAGCCGTACCTTGACGCGGTGGCGAACCGCGCCGATCTGAACTATCTCTTCCGCGAGATGCTCAACCAATTGACGATCGGCCACATGTTCATCCGCGGCGGCGACATGCTGGCGACGAAATCCGTTCCGGGCGGACTTCTAGGCTGTGACTTCCGGGTCGAGAACGGGCGGTACCGACTTGCCCGCGTCTACAACGGCGAGAACTGGAATCCGGAGATGCAGGCGCCGCTAACGCAGCCGGGCGTGAACGTGAAGGCCGGAGAGTACCTCATCTCCGTCGGCGGCCGCGATCTCCGCGCCGGCGAGAACGTCTATGCGCCCTTCGAGAACACGGCCGGAAAGCAGGTGGCCATCCGCGTCGGTTCGAAACCCGACGGGTCGGACGCGAGAGAAGTCGTGGTCGTTCCCGTGGCCAGCGAATCAGCACTGCGCATGCGCGCATGGATCGAGGACAACCGGCGCAAGGTCGATCAGCTCAGCGGCGGACGGTTGGCCTACATCTACATTCCGAACACCGGCGGAGGCGGCTACCGCAGTTTCAACCGCGACTTCTTCGTGCAGACGCAGAAAGAAGGCGCTGTGATCGACGAGCGTTTCAACCAGGGAGGTCTCCTGGCGGACTACGTGGTGAACATGCTGACCAGGCCGCAACTCAGCGCCATCCGATTCCGCTACGCCGAGAAGGACGTCCCCGTGCCCGCGGGAGCGATCTACGGTCCGAAAGCGATGCTGATCAACAGCATGTCGGGAAGCGGCGGCGATGCCATGCCGTGGTACTTCAAGAAGATGAACGTCGGCCCGCTGGTCGGCACCCGTACGTGGGGCGGACTGGTGGCCTCGCAACAGGGACCCCGCCTGATGGACGGAGGCACCTACACCGCTCCCGACGCCGCGGTCTACGGCCTGTCAGGCAACTGGGAGGTAGAGAACGCCGGGGTCGCACCGGACATCGAGGTGGAGCTCGACCCGGCGGAATGGCGAAAAGGACACGACACCCAGCTCGAGAGCGCGGTTGCGGTGCTGATGCAGGAGCTCGCGAAACATCCCCGCACCGAGCCGGTCCGACCGGCATTCCCCGTCTACGAGAGGTGCTGCGGACTCGACGCCACGCATTGAATAGGGCTCACGCGGAGGCGCGGAGGACGCGGAGAAAGAGGTTTCGTCATCTCCCTCCGCGTCTCCGCGCCTCCGCGTGAAAACCGTCTCCTCGGCTATCCTTCTCTCCGCATGGCCCCCGCATTTACCGCGCGCCAGGGAGAGTACCTGACGTTCATTCACCGCTACACGGAGAAGTTCGGCGTAGCGCCTTCCTTTGAGGATGTCGGTCGTCACTTCGGCACGACCCCGCCGAGCGTGAACAACATGATCAAGACCTTGTGCGCCCGCGGGCTGCTCTCAAAACTACCCGGCGTGGCGAGGTCGATGCGTGTACTAGTCCCGGCGTCGGAGTTACCGGAGGGCGAGTTCGGCGCTTCGCGTGGGAAGTCGAGAGCGCGCGCAAATACCGCTGCCCCGTCCATGGCGGACGTGGCGGCCATGGCGGTCACGGCAGTCCTCGACGTGCTGATGCCGCACGTTGTCTACGATGGACCGGCCGCGAGACTGGTGGCGGAAGCCGCGCAAGCCGTCGACTCGTCACTGGCAGCGGCGGGCGCGAGCGACAAAGAAGCGCTGGAGGCGGCCCGCCGCGTCAGCGCCGAGGTCACCCTCTGGATGCTGCGTGTGCGGGGCCCGTACGTTCGTCGGAAGCGCTGGATCCGGAGATAGTGCAGCGATTCCAAGTGTCCGAAAACATCGGACACTTGAAATGCCGAAACGGGACCCCCAGGGTTGGGGCGAAACCCTCAAAGGGAGGGGACAATTTGTCCCCCCCCTTGGAGTTTGCGACGTCTGAGCCTCAGAGAACCGTCGCCTCGGAACCGGCACTTTCGACACCAATCTTGTACGATCTGGATATGAGTCAGCGAGCTGCCACCCACCGGCAAAAATCGACGATTGCGCGCACGATTCGCATTCCGGTTGCGCTCAGCAAAAGGGTCGCATCGAATGCGGAGCGATGTGGCCGGAATTTCGAGGGACAGGTGATTGCCTTGCTGCGCCGCCACTACGGAGAGGATGTCGACATCGCTCGAGTGCCTGACGGGATTCTTGCGTTGGCAGTTGCCAGTCTCGCCGATACTCCAGCGTCGGAACGTGACCTGCTCACCCGAAAGCTCGGGGAGAAGCGCTGAGTCAACGAACCGTGATCCGGTCGTGCGCCATACCGACACGTTTTCGGCGCTGAGACGAGGAAATCCTCACGTCAGCGAACGAGCGATGGCGTACATCGCCGACTTCGGGCTGCTGACGATCACCTCGGTGACAGTCTTCGCGCGCCTGCGCTCGACGGCCTAAGGAAAAACGACCGGGCGCGCTTGCGCGCGCCCGGTCTCACTCACTCACATCACAGTCACACTTGCTGACTGCCGGACGTTCCGGAACCCTGCGGCTCCGGCTTGGCGGGCGCTGACGGCGCCGGCGTGCCGGGTGCCGGAGATGTCGGCGTGCCGGGAGCCTGGGCCGACTTCTTGCGGCGGCTGAAGCTCTTCAACCGCTTGATCTCCAGCACATGCGGCACGAGGACGGCGTTGGCCGGGTCGCGCGCCAACTGTGCGCGGATGGTCAACGCCTCCTCCGTGATGAGGGCGATGCGCTGGCGGCGGACGAGGTTCGCGCCGGAGACGCCGTTCAGCATCGTCCGCGGCTCATCCTCCACCGCTGTCCAGCGGTTGGCCTCGTCGCACAACTGATGCACCCCGCCGGCTGGCTGACCGGTCGCCTGCGAGACGTTGTCGAGGCTGGCCTGCTCACCGCCGTGAGCCGGATTTCCCACCGCGGCAAGCCGGATGTCCCGGCGCGTGAGCCCGATGTCCCGGCACGTGAGCCGGATGTCCCGGTGCGTGCGCCGGATGTCTTGGCGTGTGAGCCGGATGTCTTGGTGCGTGAGCCGGATGTCTTGGTGCGTGAGCCGGATGTCTTGGTGCGTGAGCCGGATGTCTTGGCGCGTGAGCCGGATGTCCCGGCACGTGAGCCGGATGTCTTGGCGCGTGAGCCGGATGTCCCGGAACGTGAGCCGGAATGTCCCGGCGCGTGAGCCGGATGTCCCGGCGTGTGAGCCGGATGTCCCACCGCGTGAGCCGGAATGTCCCGGCGCGTGAGCCGGATGTCCCGGCGTGTGAGCCGGATGTCCCAGTGCGTGAGCCGGAATGTCCCGGCGCGTGAGCCGGATGTCCCACCGCGTGAGCCGGCTGACTCACCGCCTCAGCCGGACGGCGTAACGCCTCAGCCTGTCGACTCACCGCTCCAGCCGGCCGACTCACAGCCTCAGCCGGCCGACTCACCGACTCAGCCTGTCGGCGCAACGCCTCAGCTGGACGGCGCAACGCCTCAGCCGGTCGGCGTAACGACTCAGCCGGACGGCCCAACGCTTGTGCCGGTCGGCGCAACGCCTGCGCTGGACGGAGTACGGCGTGAGCTGGATGGCGCAAGTGTGAAACCCGAGGTCTTAACTGGACGCGCCAGAGAGCGGCTGTCCCGCAGCCCGCCGGGCCAGTCACCATACCTTCGCCGTAACCTCAGCGGCGAGACGCCGCCGAGCCAGCCGGCGAGACGCCAGCGCTCCGGACGAATCGCTTACGGTAAGGCGGTTTGTACTAGGCCGCCGCCCGCGCCGCCGCGACGGCGGCTACGTACTGTCTGGCTTTCTCGGTGATGGCGCCCGCCTCCCCCCTGCGGAGCGCGGCAAGGTCGACGAGATCGGCTCCTACGCCGATCGCGAATGCCCCGGCGGTGATGAAGTCGGCGGCGTTTTTCAGGGAGACGCCGCCGGTGGGGATCAGCTCGATCTGCGGGAGAGGGGCTTTGACCGACTTTAAATACGACGGGCCGCCGAGGGCGTTGGCGGGGAAGACTTTTACGGCGTCGGCGCCGGCTTTCCAGGCGGTCACGATCTCGGTAGGGGTCAGGGCGCCGGGGAAGATGGGGACGCCGAGGCGGCGGCAGAGGGCGATGGTGGGGAGGTCGAGAGAGGGGCTGACGATGAAACGGGCGCCGGCGTCGATGCAGGCGTGCGCGGAATCGGGATCGAGCACCGTGCCGGCGCCGATCAGCGTCTCGTCGCCGAATCGGCTCGTGAGCTCCGCGATGATCTGCACCGCTCCTGGGACGGTGAGCGTGATCTCGAGGATGGGAATGCCGCCGGCGCGGATCGCTTCAACGGCCTCGAGCGCCTCGGCGGCGGACGTGGCGCGCACCACCGGAACGATACCGACGTCGCGGATGCGGTCAACGGCTGACACGGGCGGTGCCCCCTTTCATCACCCGCTCGACCTCGGCCAGCGTGGCCATGCTGGTGTCGCCGGGAGTGGTCATGGCCAGCGCGCCGTGCGCCGCGCCGCACTCGACGGCCCAGGCCGCGCCGCGGCCGGTCAGGAGACCGTAGATGAGTCCCGAGGCGAAGGAGTCGCCGCCGCCGACGCGATCGAGGACCTCGAGATCGAGGCGTAGCGACGCATCGTAGAACTCGCCATCGCACCAGGCGATGGCCCCCCAGTCGTTGCGCGTGGCGGTGCGCGCCACGCGCAGCGTGGTGGCCACGGCCTGGATCGACGGGAACTCCGCGCAGACGCGTCCCATCATCTGTTTGAATGCATCGGCCGGCAGCGAGGCGTGATGTTCGTCGACCCCTTCGATGTCGAAGCCGAGGGCGACGCTGAAGTCCTCCTCGTTGCCGAACAGGACGTCGACGAGGCTGACCAGCTCGCGGTTGACGGCGCGCGCTTTCTCCGCGCCGCCGATGCCCTTCCAGAGCGACGGGCGATAGTTCAGGTCGTACGAAACGATGACGCCGTGCCGGCGGGCCGCCTCCATCGCCTCGCGGGCCACCCGCGGCGTCGTTTCCGACAGCGCCGCGAAGATGCCCCCTGTATGAAACCAGCGAACGCCTCCGGCGAATAGACTCTCCCAATCGACGTCTCCCGGCTTCATTTGCGCGACAGCCGTGTGTCCTCGGTCGGAACATCCCATCGCCGCCCGCACGCCGAAACCGCGCTCGGTGAAGTTGAGACCATTGCGCGCGGAACGGCCGACGCCGTCATCGGCGACCCACTTCAGGAATGAGAGGTCGCAGCCCCCTTGCAGCATCAGATCTTCGACGAGGCGGCCGACCGGGTTATCGACCAGCGCCGTGACGATGGCGGTGCGCAATCCGAAACAACGGCGCAGCCCTCGGGCCACGTTGTACTCGCCACCGCCTTCCCACACCTGAAAGGAGCGGGCCGTGGCCACGCGGCCTTCACCGGGATCGAGGCGGAGCATGACTTCGCCGAGGCTGACGAGGTCGAAGCTGCAACCGGCGGCGGCGTTGATCTTCACTTGCGGGAGGCCTCCAGACCGGAGCCGCCCTGGGCGTATTCGGGCTGCACGTTGACAACGCCGAACTGGCGGTCCTCCCCTTCGCGGACTGCCGCCATCATCCAGAGGAAGTTGATCGTTCCGCCGGGGGCGGAGACGTTCGGGTGATACCCCTGCGGCATCAGAACGACGTCGCCTTCACGGATGACCGCGATCAGTTCCGGATTGCGCGGATCGTTGTAGACGAGCTGCAGGCCCCAGCCGGGCTCCGGCATGTCGATGTAGAGATAGGCCTCTTCGAGCATGCGCGCGTGCTCGTGCGGCGGCCACGACGTCCAGTTGCCGGGACGGCTGAAGGTGACCCCGGCCAGGATCCGGCCGGCATCGATGTTCTTTCCGATGACGATGTTGACGTCGCGCTCGCAAGCGGGACCGCCGGTGTGAAAGTGAAGGGTGGCGTCGTTCTGCACGTCGGCGAAACGTATCAGTTGGATGGGATAGCGTTTCCTCACCGGCGCGGCAAGCTCGGCGACGTCGCAGCCGCCGGAAACGGCCACATCGCTGTCACGAGGGACGTAGAGCGCGTCATACCGGCCGAGCTCGTACGCCGTTCCGCCGGCTTCGATCGTGGCCGTCCCCTTCAGACAGATGAATCCCGTTTCGCGATCGCCGGTGGAGAAGGTCACGGGCGTATCGGACGCGTCGAGCACGATGCGGCCGAAGTGAAGATGGCGCGCGGACGTCGTTTCCGGCGTGACACTGATATGCCGGCCGCGCCGCGCACCGGTGTCGCGTACAACGCACGTCCGCGGCTCGATGGCCGCCAGGTCGACTGTCATGGTTTCCTCTTCTCTGATTTCGGTGGCTCGGTTTCCACGGTGACATCGGTGAGGGTCAGATCGACGATTCCCTCGATCACATGTCCGTTCGTGACGCCGCGGAATGCGGAGTCGCGAACGACGACCCCGCGCAACGGGGTCTTCTCCAGTGCAACGATAAGCAGGCCGTACTGGCTGTGCTCCGAGTGCATCCGCTCGACGACGATGCTGCGCACGGTGGGAGGGAACGCACCGGACTCGGACATGTATCGGAGGTCGATCTCGATCGGCGCGACCTTTACGGTTCCAATCTCGATGTCGCGCGCGAAGATGTTCTCGACGGTGCCTCCGCGGGCGCTGTTCGTTTTGATGCGAAGCCCACGCTCGAGGGTTGGACTGTCGAGGCGGTTCTTTTCGGCAAAGATGTTCCGCGCGCCGCCGCTGATCTCGCTTCCTACGGTGACGCCGCCATGGCCGGCGTTCATCCGGCATCCGCGGATGACCACGTTCTCGATCGGCACGTTGATCCGCCGGCCGTCGGCGTTGCGGCCAGACTTCAGGGCGATACAGTCGTCGCCGGTCTCGAAGATGCAATCTTCGATGAGAACGTCGCGGCACGATTCGGGATCGCAACCGTCCATGTTCGGGCCATGACCGGTCACAGTCACGCGGCGGATGGTGACGTTCGTACAGAGCGTCGGGTGCAAGACCCAGAACGGCGCGTCGCGGATCGTCACGCCCTCGATGAGAATGTTCCTGCAGCGATACGGCTCGACGAACGTCGGCCGCAGGTAATGACCGGCGCCGTACACGCGCTGGGCAACCGGTACGCCGTCGTCGCTTTGTTTGAAGAGAGCATTGCGGTCAGCGCTCTGGAGCCGCGGTTCCTTTTCCGCTTTCCAGTTCCACCAGTGCGTTTCGTCGGCTTGCCCGTCGAGCGTTCCTTCGCCGGTGATGGCGACGTCTTGGCAATCAAAAGCGGAGATCAGCGGAGCGTAGTTCATCAGCTCCACGCCTTCCCATCGCGTGAGAACGGTCGGATAGCGCGAAGGATCCTGGCTGAAACGGAGCGTCGCGCCGGCATCGATGTGCAGATCGATGTGGCTTTGCAGACGAATGGGACCGGTCATGTAGTCGCCTTTGGGAACGATGACGTGACCACCGCCGGCGCGCGCGCAGGCGTCGATCGCCTTCGCGATCGCCGCGCTGGCGTCCTCACCGTCGTGCGCGCCGAACGTCGTGATCACGAAGTCGTGCGCCGGAAAGCGGGGCGGGACGATGCGACTCAGGATCTCGGGAACGGACGTCCAGGGATCGGCCGTAGCAGCAATGGCGGAAACGCCGGCGAGCAGCGTGCTGAGAGCAAGGAGGCAGCGAGTGAGTTTGCGCATCTCAGGGAGTGACCACCTCGACGCGCAACGGTGACTTTACGCGCTGCGCCCATTGTTGAACGTACCTGTCCCAGTCAGCGACATCGACAAAGTCGCCGCTCTTGTCCCAACCGGTGCCGGCATAGTAGATGGCCGGCGTCTTCGCGACGATGAGGTGATTGCCGTCGGCCTCCGTCACATCGACGATGGCGGCAGGATCGATGACGATGGCGCAGCCGAACTTGCCGGTACCACCGACCACCGGCCCCCATGCGCGAATCCAGCCCGCGTCGCGTTCGATGCGGACGTCGGTCGCGGGAAATCTCTTGATGCCGGTGGCGTACTGGATTTCGCCATCGACGTCGTACCGGCTCTCGAAGCGGTTGAAATTCTGACCGGCGTCGAGGGTGATGCGTTTCGTTTCGGAGCGGATGCCGGCCGCGTCCCAGAGCGGGTATTTCAGCTCGAACACCAGCCGGATGGGGCCGTTCGCGAGCACGCGGGAGTCGCGAAAGTTTTTCGACACGACCAGCTTTCCGTCGCGCCAGAGGCCGCTGCCGCCGCAACCTCGGCTGCGGCCCGCCGAATAGAAGTCGGCCCCTTCGCCGGTGTCGCGGTGATAGTCGTCGACCATGTACCACTCGTTGACGATGAGCCGGCGTGTGCGCTTGAGCCAGACGTCGACGGTGCTCGATGTCAGCGGCTCTTTCTGCCAGGTCTCCAGCGCGGCACCGTACATACGGTGCGCAACCCGATCGTTCTCCCATGCGAAGTCGTCGTACCGCTCGCGCACGAAGCGGCCGTAGACGTGGACGTCTTCTTTCCTGTAGGTCACGCGCTCGCCGGTGCGGAGATCGAACGATCGCACGCCCTGAGGCTTCATGTCGGTCTGGAAGATCAGGCTTTCCGCCGTGCCGTCCCCGTCGAGATCGAGCGCCTGCGCGAGAACCTCGCGTCCGGTGTCGTGGTCGAAGACATGGACGCGGGTCAGGTCGCTGCCGAGAGGAGCCAACACCGAGGCGGCGAGCTCCACGGTCTCCGAGAGGCGGGCGATCGGCAGATCGTTGCGGACTGTGACGCGCAGTTCCGCGGCCCGCAGAGTGAGCGCGCCCGAAAGAAGAATGCCGGCGGCCATGATGGCCGCCGGCAGAAGATGACGAGGAAATCGAGGCAACCTCACCTTAGAAGGATAGCCGCCCGCCGAGTTGGATGTCGCGCGGATTATTACGGTCCTGGTTCACGAGCCCGAACTGGGCGTTGCGCGGGTCCATGTTCGAGTTGAAGAGCACGGTGTAGTTCAGCGCGTTGATCGATTCGATCCGGAGTTGGAAGGTCATTCCGCCCGGGAGACCGAAGTTCTTGTAGATGCCGATGTCCATCAGATGAAGGGGATCGGAGCGGACATTGTCCAGTGTCGACGGGAACGTGCGAACGTTGTTGCCGAGCTGGATGCGCGAATCGGTGCGGCCGGTGCCGCCGGCGATGTAGAAGCCCGAGGTATCCCAGGCGGGACAATCGAGACCGGCCACACCGCTCGGGTTACCCGGGCAGACGTGTTTGCCGATATAGGAATGGAGATCGTTCGGGTCGCGGGACGGATCGTAGTAGACATTGCCCCAGGTCAAGGGGAAACCGCTCTGGTATTGATAGGTCGCGCTGACGGACCAGCCGCCGAGAAGCGCCTGCGTGAATCCTCCCCAGTTGGAGCCCCACTTCTTGCCGGCGCCAAACGGAAGATCGACGGTCCCTCCGAATGTAGCGCGATTCGGACGGTCATTGGGCGAGACGCGGCTCTCGAGGATGCCGTTTGACGGGTTCAGCATGTTGAGCTTGTCCGTCAGCCGCGAGCGCGTGTAGGAGGCGGTGAGCGAGGCGCCCTGGTTGAACCGCTTCTCCAACGTCACCGAGGCGGCGCGATAGGCGTCGGAGCCGCGGTACTCCTCGGTGACGATGCTCAGGAATTCGGGAAACGGCTTCAGGAGCTGGCCGCGCGTGGTCGTTGCGCCATTCAGCGTCGTTCCCGGCAGCATGCCGGCGAATGGATTCGCGACCGAGGCGCTCAGGAAGCTCTCTTGTGCGGTGTCGCGAATGTTGGATGTGGAGAGATATTGGTACGGAATCCCGTTCAGTTCGCGCTGCACCGGCAGATGCGTACCGCGTGAGTTGAGGTAGTTGACTTCCATCCTCCAGCCGCCGCCGAGGTCACGCTGTCCGCCGATCTGCCAGCGCCGGTAGTACGGGCTCTCGCGATGCGACGGCGTGACCGAACCGATGGCCAGCCCGAGACCGGTTGCGGCGCCGAGCGAGGAGCCGGTGGGTTGAACAAGACCGCCGGTCGGAATCGGGTTGCTCAGGTTCGCGAGAAAGGTCGCGCCGTTGTTGTCCGTCGTGACGATTGCCGTCGGCTGCGAGAACCCGGTCTGATTGCCGGCATCGAAGTAATAGTCGTAACTGAAGAGGCCCGCTCCGGCGCGGAGCACGGTCTTGTCTCCGAGCTGGTAGGCGAAGGCGGCGCGAGGCATCACCTTGTGAAGGTTGTTGTAGATCCCGCCGTCGGTGAACTGCAAGCCTCCCTTGACCTGGAACTGACCGACAGGAATCTGCGCGAGCGGGTTCTTGGCGTAGTTCGCCAGCGCCGCCGCTTCGATCGGACTGCTGATCGAGGTATCGAAGCCGGAGATGGCCTGGTTGTGCGCCTCGGTCATGGCTTGCTCCAACTCGAACCGTATGCCGAGGTTCACGGTCAGATTCGAGTTGAGCTGCCAGTCGTCCTGCACGAACAACGCGTGCGAGACCTGGCGGTAGTCGGCCTTGGCCGCGATCTCGAACTGGCTCGAGACGGCGCCCGGAGTTCCGACCGCACCCGTCCCGGTGGTGGGGAACCCGAGAAGAAACTGTGCCCACTCCTGCGCCTGGTCGTTCAGCGGCGCGGAGTTGTTCAGGCGCGTGTACGCACCGTTGAAGTTATAGCGTCCGGCTCCATAGGCCGGGACTTCGATCTTCCACTCCTGGTTGCGAAGCTCGTAACCGGTGCGAAGCGAATGGCCGTAGAGCTGCCAGTCGGCGCTCGGTACGAATGAGATGTTGGTGAAGGGACGATTGAAGCCCGTTCCCCAGTCCGACCGCATCGATCCCAGCGTGGCGATGGTTGAGCCCGAGTTGGTCGTGCTGAATCCGCCGAAGGTGATGAACGGCAGGTACTTGTATCCGTTCATCAAGGCCACGGCCTGCGGGGAGAAACCCAAGGTGGCCGGATCGAACTGGTCTCCTGCCTGACGCCACTCGCCGAATTGCGACCAGGCGGTGCGGACGTCGAACACGAGGTTGCTCGTGCGGACGGCGGTGTAGCCGAGCGTCGTGCCGGTGTTGCTTCGATAGTCGTACCCGTGCGTGACGTCGAAGCCGTTGATGGCGCCGTTTTCCGCATTTGCGGCTCCGAGGGCCCAGTTGTATCGGTCCTCCTGCCGCTTGTTGTAGTACCCGTCGATGAAGAGCTTGTTCGAGTTGTTGATGTTGTGATCGACGCGCCCGAGGATGGCGTTGTAATCGTAGGGCCGCAACTGGTTGGTGAAGTAGTTGCCGCTGGTGCCGGGCTTGTTGGGGAGAGGATAGAGAGCGGCGTATGCCTTGGCGACGGCATTGATCCGTTCGACGGGGATCTGGTTGTTGGCGAAAGGCTTGCGGGTGAGGTTGCTCCCGGTGGCGGTCAAGGGATCGTAGATCAGGCTGGAGAACTCCGAGAAATCGCCCTGCCGCATCTTTAGGGTCGGCACGGTGTATGTCGCCGGCTCGGCGTTCACGTCACGGAGATGCTCGTAGGAAAACATGAAAAAGGTGCGGTCCCGGACGATGGGCCCGGAGATGGTGGAGGTCCCGCGGTTGTATTGTCGCGGCGGTTTGTCAGCGCCAGCGCGCTCGGTGAGGAGCGGCGTCGCCGTCCTGCTGCTGTCGCGGTTGAAGTACGAAACATTCGCCTTCATGCCGTTGGTTCCGCTCTTCAAGGCCAGGTTCACGGTGGCGCCGGCGGAGTGACCCGATTCAGCGTCGAATGCATTCGTCTGCACCTTGAACTCGGCGATGGCGTCCGAGGGAGGCGAGAAGCCGACCACGCCGCTGTTGTTGCCCGGGCTGCTCGTATTGGGGGAGACCTTGTTCGGCGCGCCATCGAGCGTGAAGTCGTTGCCTCCCTGCGAGCCGTTGGCGATGATTCCGGCCAGACCGGCGTTGTCCATCGGCCGGTCGAAGTGGAGGTCTGAGTTGTCAACCAGACCCGGCGCCAGGCGCGAGAGCATGTAGGCAGTACCGTCTCCGAGCGGAAGGCGCTGGATCTGCGCGCTGTCGATCACTTGCCCGGTGGCGGGAGAGGAGGTGTCGAGCAGCGGCGTGCTCGCCGTCACCTGGATGACTTCCGTCAGAGCGCCCTGCTCCATCTTGAAGTCGACGGTGACCGTGGCGCCGACGTGGACCTCGATCCCTTTCCGGATCTCGGTCTTGAATCCGTCAAGCCCTGCCTCCACGGAATAGGTTCCGGGATTGAGGTGCGTGACGTGGTACGCCCCTTTGGAGTCGGTGACCGCCATCGTGGTGACGTTCGTTTCGACGTTCTTGACCGTGAGCGTCACGCCGGGGAGGAGCGCCCCGGAGGTGTCTTTCACGATGCCATCGATGGCTCCTCGGAAGTCCTGCGCCGCGAGGGAGGCGCCGGTGAGAATGAGGGTCAGGGCGATGAGCACCACAAGGCTGATTCGTTGCTTCATGGGCAACCTCCTCGTTTTTCGCGCGGGATTCACTTGGTTTGCGAGCGGACATGTTATATGACCACTAACACATGCTAGTCAAGTGTTGTCTTACCACTCTGCTCAAATCGTCACATCGCCGGTTTTCGTCCATCGCCCTCGTCATCGTCAGTTTTGCTTGTGCTGTGACACCTGTGCGCGCACCCGAGCAGCCAGGTGATGGCAAACACGCGGCTAAGTTCGGAGCAGCAGTGGTATTACCAATAAGGCTTGAGCCAACGACGATCGGCGGCTCGGAGGGGACTGTCCTGCGCGTCACGACCCTTGCCGCGGACGGTCCCGGCTCTCTTCGCAGCGCTCTGGAGGATGAGAGTCCCCGTCTGGTCGTTTTCGAGGTCGGCGGCGTGATCGATCTGCAGGGACGATCGCTCGACGTACGCCATCCCTTTCTAACGGTGGCGGGCCAGACAGCCCCCGATCCTGGCATCACGCTGATTCGCGGGAGCCTCACGGTCGAGACCCATGACGTGATCGTCGAGCACATTGCCGTCCGCCCGGGTGACCGCGGAGCAGGAGGCGAGTGGTCGCCGGACGCGCTCGGCGCGCATCGCGGAAGTGCCGGCCCGGTTCACCATGTCGTTTTCGATCATTGCTCTGCTACGTGGGCCATCGATGAGAATCTGTCGGCCTCAGGACCGGCGGACGTCGATTCCGTCGCGGATCCAGACATCACCTCGCACGACATCACCCTCCGGCACTGCCTCATCGCCGAGGGGCTGTCGCACGCGACCCATCCGAAGGGGGAGCATTCGAAAGGAACGCTGATCCACGACGGCGTCCGCAATGTCGTGATCACCGGTTGTCTCTACGCGCACAACCGCGAGCGCAACCCCCGCCTCAAGGGGGGCACGACGTCGATCGTGGCCGGGAACGTCATGTACAACTGGGGCGCGGCGTGCGTCGGCGTCGGAAAGCATGGAAACCGTCAGACGCTGCAGCCGTCGGAAACGGTGCTGGTCGGAAACGTCGCCATCGCCGGGGCCGACACGCACGCGCGGCTCTTCGTCAAGAGCGTCGATCCGGGCGGCCGGGTCTTCCTGCGCGACAACGTTGCGGTTGCCGCGAATGGGACACCGATCGCGATGACGGATGACGGTGTCGTCCCGATGCCCGCACCTGACCTTCCCGCCATCCGCCCGTGGACCGCCGCCGCCGAGGTTCTGCGCTCCGCCGGCGCCCGCCCCGCCCACCGCGATCCGATCGACGCACGCATCGTGCGCTCGGTGATCGACGGTGGCGGAACGATCATCGACAGTCAGGAGCAGGTGGGCGGCTACCCGGTGCGAACGCCAACGGTCCGCGCGTTGACGGTTCCGGATGGCGCCGATGCGCGACGGAAATGGCTCGATCGGTTATCGCGTGCGCTCGATGAGGACACGACGGTGAATCTTTCGCCGCTTTGGAAGAGGATGGGACTCCCGTACTGAGGACTCACGCGGAGGCGCGGAGGACGCGGAGAAGGAAGTCCTCGTCCTCCCCTCCGCGTCTCCGCGCCTCCGCGTGAGCTCGGTCGTTTGTCTACCGCCCCTCAATCTCCATACTCGCGAAGATGAACGGCCCGATCGCTTTCGGATCGTTGTCGCGAACCTTCTCGGTCACGTAGTACTCGTACGTGCCGTCGCGGTAGCGCTCCTTCTCCGGATCGCCGCCGAGGCCGACCACGGCGACCGCGCGATGGATGGTCAGAAGGCCGGACGAGTCGACTTCGATGAACTCCTTGAGCAGACCGTCGTACGCGCGGCGGCCGACGGCATTGTACTTCGCGTCAATGTAGCCGAGCCGGGAGGACTTCAGCAGTACGTAGGTGAACATCGCGGACGCTGACGACTCGAGGTAGTTCTTCTCACGCCCGGGCTGATCGACGACCTGCCACCAGACGCCGCTCTTCGGATCCTGCACGCGGTGAATGGCCTCGGTCAGGCGTTGCAGGATGGCGATCAATTCGCCGCGGCGCGGATGATCGGGCGGAATGAAGTCGAGCGTTTCGACCAGTCCCATCGCGTACCAGCCCATGGCCCGGCCCCAGAACGCCGGAGAGCGTCCCGTCTTCGGGTCCGCCCACTTCTGCTCGCGGCTCTCATCCCAACCGTGTGTGAGCAGGCCCGTCGTGTCATCGCGGGCATGCTTCTCCATCAGGACGAACTGCGTGATCACCTCGTCGAATGCGGCCGGCTCGTGGAACACCTTTCCGTACTGCGCCAGGAATGGAGCGGCCATGTACAAGCCGTCGAGCCACATCTGATGCGGATACCGCTTCTTGTGCCAGAAACCTCCATCCGCGTTGCGTGGCTGACCGCGCAACTGTTCCCGCAGCGTCTCGATGGCCTTGCGGTATTTGTCGTCGCGGGTTTTCTCGTACAGCAGGAAGAGAGGCTTGCCGGGGTTGATGCGATCGAGGCTGTACTCATCGAGGCGGTAGACGTGAATCGTCCCATCGGGGTCGATCATCCCGTCGTACCACGCCTTCGCATACTTCCAGTACCGCTCGTCCAGCGTGCGTTGGTAGAGGTCGAACATGGCCTTCAGCACGAGGCCCTGCGTGTAGTCCCACTTCGGCTTGTCCGAGTCGAGCAGCAACGGATCGGGGGTTCTCTTCATCACCGACTCCGCCATGCGCGACGACCACGGCGACGATGGAACCGGCAGCGTCGCCGGCCGGATGTGTGGCGCGAGCTCGGGAACGACACGCCGCACTTCCTCGGCCATCAGCGCGCCGAAGAGCGCGCTCCCTTCCTCGTTGAGATGCGTTTTGTCGAGAGTCCCGTCAGGCTTCAGCGGACCGAGTGCCGGGCTGATCGCTGGGCCGAGACGGTCGAGCACCTCGATGCTCTTCGCGTGCAGATCGATGAGCGGGACGTTCTTCTCCGCGGCAACGCTACGGGTCGCCTCCGCGTACTCGCCGAGGTCGGAGTGAATGTGTCCGTCGAGCGCAAAATAACGCCGAGTGAGCGGCGTGACCAGGATCGGCTTCACCCCCGCGGCGCGCGCTTCGTCGACGTACCGCGCCATGTTCGCGCGGAAGATCGGAAGAGTGGTTTCGCGGTCGAGTCCCTTGCCGGGGATGTCGTTATGACCGAACTGCACGAGGATGTAGCTCGGATGCTGGCGCAGCGCATCGCTCCAATGTCCCTCGGCGGCATAACTCTTCGAGCTCCTGCCATTACGCGCGAGGTTCAGCAGCACGGCATCGTCCGCGACGTACCTGCGGAACCCACTCCCCCACCCGATCTTATCCGTCATCGTGGAATCGCCAACGAGCGCGATGCGGATCGTGCGCGTGTCGGCACGGAATGACCAGAGAGGTCCGGGGACGATGCCGTCCGCGGTCACCGCGTCGACGCGCCAGTAGTACGTCGATCCTGCTTTGAGGCCCCCGGTTGTATACGTCGTCTCGTTTTGCTCGGCGCGAAACGGCGGCGGATTCGTCGTCCCGAAGTAGACGCGTTGTGCGCGCGCGTCACGTCCGGACGTCCAGCGCAGCGTCACCCCCGAGGGGTCGACCCAACGCCAGCCGTTCTCCGGGCGAGGGATTGCCGCAAACGGCAGCACGGCCGGCAGCGTCTCGGGGTTCCAGCGTCCGCCGAAGGTCCACTCCGCGGTGATGTCCTCATCGCGTGGCGAGCGGGCGGCGGTAGGAAGGTTGTCGGCGAACCAGGCGAAGTCACCGCCGGTGCGATGAACGTTCGCGTAGTAGTAGCGCTGGCCCCATATGTATCGATCCGGCTCGGGAACCTGGTAGATGGGGCGATCGGAGATGTTGGAGGAGAGCTCGGAGTCGAGCAGATAGAACTGCGCATCGCGGTGATTCCTGCCGAGGGCAATGCCGGGAAGACCATCGAACTGAGAGTGGCGAACGACGAGCTTCTGATCCTTATCCTTACTACCGTCGTGCCAGATGCTGGCGTTCGGGTTGTGTCCGAAGAAGCGGCTGTTCGTGATGTAGGCCCAGCCGCGGGGACAGACGAAGTCGACCCATCCTTCGAAGTACGAATCGTCGTAGTACGAAAGACCCGACTCGCTGTTCCAGAGGCTCAGCGTGTCGCCGCCGTCGGCGATCACGTTGGCGTGCAGGATGGCGATGCGGTTGGCGTTCCCCATCGAACGGATGGCGAACTGGTGATCGTGGTCGTCGTGATCGCGGCCGTAGTCGTTGCGGACGGTCAGGTTGGCGATGATCACGTCCGTGGCCTCGGGGCCGATGTTGATCACCGCCGCACCCCAGTCGTCGGCGTGCGTCTTCCGCCAGTTGCGGCGCAGCTCCGCGTACTCGATCCGCGTCTTCTCGCGATCCTCGCCGACCAGCGCAATATGGCTGGCCGTGATCATCACCTTTTCGCGGTACGTCCCGTTGCGGATGAGGATCGTCTGATTCTTCGTGTTGGTGGCGGGGATGGAATCGAGGGCCGCCTGAATCGTCCGGAAGTCGCTGCTGCCGTCCTGGGCGACGACGATGGTTGAGGCCTTGAGCCTCGACAGGCACGCCGTCAGGACGATGAGAAACAGCGCCGCGCAGACTCGCTTCGTCAGATAGGTCATACCAATTCCGCAAATCGCTTGCCGCAATGCGAGAGAAACAGCGGCAACAGCGGCGGATGCTACTCCCTCTTTTTCGAATTGGTCAATCCATGTGGTTGACAATCGCGCACAGGTGTAGAGAATTGGTCAAGCCATTAACCACAGAGGAAAGCGAGCGAACCTGTGAAGAAGGAGAAAGACGAAGCGATGCACTCTCTCGACATTCAGTCGGCCGATCAGGTGGTCCGGCACGTGGCCCTGCTCATCGAGGGCGGCAAGCTGCGCCCGGGCGACCGTCTGGTGCCGGAGCGGGAACTGGCGCAGGAATTGGGCGTGAGCCGCCCCACGGTTCGGGCAGGATTGCACGCGCTGGCAGCGATGGGCGTCACCGAGTCGCGGCAGGGTGCCGGCACGTTCATCACCGGCGGCCCGCCGCGGCTCGGCGCGGGACCGCTGAGCTTCCTGGCCGCGTTGCACGGCTTCACCCGCGACGAGATCTTCGAAGCGCGCCGAATCCTCGAAGTGGGCGCCGCGGGACTGGCGGCGGAAGTCGGCCTCACCGACCGGCACGCCACGATGTCGGAAGAAGTCACCGGCATGTTCGCCAGTCTGAGCGAGCCGCAGACCTTCCTGGTACACGACGTCCGGTTCCACCGTGCCGTCGCTGCTGCCTCCGGTAACCCTGTGCTGCTCGCGCTGGTGGAGATGGTTTCGTCGCTCGTTTACGAGCAGCGCCGCATGACCGTGGAACACGCGCATGATCTGAAAGAGTCGGCGGAGATGCATCGACGCATCTACCAGGCCATCCGCGATCGCGACGCCGATCGGGCGCGGATGGAGATGACGGTTCATCTCGACATGGCGCGGCAGGCGCAGGCCTCCGAGGAGTTGCCGGCGGGTGTGCTGCCATCGAGAGTTGTGGGGTCGGTCGCTTGAGCGCGAGCGCGCTTCCTCTGGCCGGGCGTGTTGCCGTCGTCGCCGGCGGAACCTCGGGGATCGGACTGGCGCTGGCTCGCGGGCTCGCGGAGGCGGGAGCGGACGTCGTGCCAATCTCGAGGCGGCGCGAGCAGGTCGAGAGTGCCGCCGCGGACGTCGAAGCAAGGGGAAGGCGCTCGACGAGAATCACAGCCGACGTCGGCGATCGTCAATCGCTCGATGCCGCGCTGCAGCAAGTCATCACCGAGCTCGCGCACGTCGACATCCTCGTCAACTGCGCGGGCATTACCAAACGAACGCCGACGATCGACGTGAGCGATGAGGAATGGGCGTCGATCATCGATACGAATCTGACCGGAACCTGGCGCTCCTGCCAGGTCTTCGGACGGCACATGCTCGATCGCGGCTACGGACGCATCATCAACATTGCCTCGCTGGCGTCCTTCGTCGGACTCTTCGAAGTGGCCGCCTATACGGCCAGCAAAGCCGGCGTTGCCGGGTTGACGCGCGCGCTTGCCGTCGAGTGGGGCGCGCGCGGCGTGAACGTCAACGCCATCGCGCCGGGAGTTTTCCGCACCGCGCTCAACTCCACGCTCCTCGATGGCACGGAGCGCGGCAAGGAATTCCGGCTGCGCACGCCGTTGAAACGGTTCGGCCGCGTCGAGGAGCTGGCCGGAGCGTGCGTCTTCCTCGCCTCCGAGGCCGCGAGCTTCGTCAATGGTGAAGTGCTGGCGGTCGATGGCGGATTCCTGGCCAGCGGAGTGAATCAATGAAGATCACCGGGATCCTCGTGCGCGACATCCGGTTCCCCACGTCCTTCGACCTCGATGGATCGGACGCCTTGAATCGCGGCGACTATTCGGCGACGTACGTCACGCTGCTGACCGATAGCGGTCTCACCGGCGACGGATTGACGTTCACGAACGGCCGCGGCAACGAGATCTGTGTCGCCGCTGTCCACGCTCTCGAACATCACGTCGTGGGGCGCCGCCTCAACGACATCCTCGGCAATCTGCGCGGCTTCTATCGCGACCTGACGGTCGACAATCAGCTTCGCTGGCTGGGACCGGAGAAGGGCATCCTGCACATGGCCACCGGCGCACTGATCAACGCCGTGTGGGATCTGTGGGCGAAACGCGAAGGGAAGCCGATGTGGAAGCTGCTGGCCGACCTGACGCCGGAGCAGATCGTCGCCGCCATCGACTTCACATACATCACCGACGTCATCACACCCGAGGAAGCGCTGGCCATGCTGCGAACGCGGCAATCGGGGAAAGCCGCGCGCGAGGCCGAGATGCGGCGCGACGGCTATCCGGCGTACACGACTTCCACGAGCTGGCTCGGCTATCCCGACGAGAAAGTCCGGCGCCTGTGCCGCTCGGCGATTGACGAGGGATGGACCGCCTTCAAGATGAAAGTCGGGTTAAACCTCGAAGACAACGTGAAACGCGCCGCGCTCATGCGCGAGGAGATCGGCAGCGAACGCCGTCTCATGATGGACGCCAATCAGTGCTGGGACGTCGGTGAGGCCATCCGGCAGGTCAGGGAGCTGGCCCGGTTCGACCCGTGGTGGATCGAGGAACCGACCAGCCCCGACGACGTGCTGGGGCACGCCACCATCGCGCGGGCCATCGCACCGATCGGCGTCGCCACCGGCGAGGTCTGCCAGAACCGCGTCCTCTTCAAGCAGTTCCTGCAGGCAAAGGCGATCCAATTCCTGCAGGTGGACAGTTGCCGGATGGGCGGCGTCAACGAAGTCCTGGCCGTTCTGCTGATGGCCGCGAAATTCGGCGTGCCGGTCTGCCCGCATGCCGGCGGCGTCGGACTCTGCGAGTACGTGCAGCACATCGCCATCTTCGACTACATCGCCGTGAGCGGCAGCCTGGAGAACCGGATGTGCGAATACGTCGACCACCTCCACGAGCACTTCGTCGATCCATGCGTCGTGCGCGACGCGCACTACCTCACTCCGCTTCGGCCGGGATACAGCATCTCGATCCGGCCGGAGTCGCTCGGTGCCTACGAGTTCCCTGCCGGCCGTGTCTGGCGTGCGCTGGAGACGGTGGCTTGAGATGAGTGTCGCTTCCGCGGCTGCGCAGCCGCGCATGACCAACGTCCGCTGGATCGTCTGCGCGCTGCTCTTCTTCGCAACGACGGTCAACTACATCGACCGTCAAATCCTGGCACTCATCAAGGAGCTCCTCGACCACGACCTCGGATGGACGAACGAGCAGTTCGGACTGGTCAACTCCGCGTTTCAGGGTGCGTACGCCGTGGGACTGCTCGCCTTCGGCTGGTTCGTCGATCGCTACGGCACGAAGATCGGCTACGCGGTCTCGATCTTCGCCTGGAGCCTGGCCGCCATGTCGCACGCGCTGGTCGGCTCGGTGGGCGGGTTCTTCACCGCCCGCGTGGCGCTCGGCGTCAGCGAGGGGGGCAACTTCCCCTCCGCCATCAAGGCCGTGGCTCTCTGGTTTCCGAAACGCGAGCGCGCCTTCGCCACGGCCATCTTCAACGCCGGCGCGAACGTCGGCGCCATCATCGCGCCCGCCACCATTCCCATCATTGCCTACGCTCTCGGCTGGCGATGGGCGTTCATCTTCGCCGGGATCGCGGGGTTGATCTGGCTGCCGTTCTGGTTCCGGTTGTACGAGATCCCCGAACGGCGAAAGAACGTTTCCGCCTCGGAGCTGGAACTGATCCGAAGCGATGTGGACGAAGCCGGCGCCGGCGGCGTGCCGATGGGCTGGGGTCATTCGCTGCGTTACCGGCAGACATGGTCGTTCATCGTGGCGAAATTCATGACCGATCCTGTCTGGTGGTTCTTCCTGATCTGGCTGCCGGACTACTTCAACGCCACGCGCGGCCTGAACATCAAGAAGAGCTGGGTGCACCTGGTGACGATCTACGCGATCGTGACGGTGCTCAGCATCGCCGGCGGCTGGGTGACCGGCTACCTGAGCCGTCACGGATGGAGTGTCACACGCGCGCGCAAGACGGGGATGTTCCTCTTCGCGCTCTGCGTGCTGCCGATCCTGGCCGCGACACGCGTAGGCAACTGGCCGGCGGTGCTCATCATCGGCCTGGTCGCCTCCGCGCATCAGGCCTGGTCGGCGAATCTCTACACCACCGTCTCGGACATGTTCGCCAAGAAAGACGTCGGCACCATCATCGGTCTCGGCGGCATGGCCGGATCGATCGGCGGCATCCTCTTCCCCTGGATCTGCGGACGCATTCTCGACCGCTATCACGCACTCGGCAACGTCACCGCCGGCTACGCCATCCTCTTCGCGATCTGTGCCTTCGCCTATCTGATCGCCTTCGCTTTCCACCATCTTCTCGCGCCGAAATTCGAGCCATTCGAAGCATGACTCCTTTCATCCACGAAGACTTCCTGCTGGAGACGGACGTCGCCCGCGACCTCTATCATCGCTACGTCGCCGATCTTCCGATCATTGACTATCACTGCCACCTGCCCGTGGCGCAGATCGCCGCCGATCATCGGTTTCGTTCTCTGACCGAGATCTGGCTGGACGGCGATCACTACAAGTGGCGGGCCATGCGAGCGAACGGAGTCGCCGAACGCTTCTGCACCGGCGACGCATCCGATCAGGAAAAGTTCGAAGCGTGGGCGCGCACCGTCCCTGCCACGTTGCGCAATCCGCTGTACCACTGGACGCATCTCGAGTTGAAGCGGCCGTTCGGCGTGACCGAGCTGCTGTCGGAGCGAACCGCGCGCGCGATCTACGACCACTGCAACGAGCTTCTGCAACACTCGGACTTCTCGACGCAGGGATTGCTGCGCCAGTTTCGCGTCGCCGTCGTCTGCACGACCGACGATCCGGCCGACTCGCTGGAGCACCACCACGCCCTCGCGCAACGCACTGATCCAGACACGCGAGTCGTTCCTACATGGCGTCCCGACGCCGCGCTGGCAATCGACGACCTGGCGTCATTCAACGCCTGGCTCGATCGGCTGGAAGGCGCGGCCGGAATCTCGATCGCAACGATTGACCAGTTGTTCAATGCGCTCGAACATCGCCACGCCGCGTTTCACGATGCTGGCTGCCGCGCCTCGGATCATGGCCTCGAGCGTATCTACGCCGACGACTGGAACGATGCGGAGATCGCTGCCACGTTCGCCACGCTGCGGTCCGGCAAGCCGGTGAGAATCGACGAAGGGTGGCGCTACAAAGCAGCCCTCCTTCATCGTTTCGCCCTGATGGATCACGCGCGCGGCTGGGTCCAGCAATATCACCTCGGCGCGCTGCGCAACACCAATTCCCGGATGCGCCGCACCCTCGGCGCCGACTCTGGTCTCGACTCAGTCGGCGACTTCGACATGGCACGTTCCCTGGCGCATTTCCTCGATCGCCTCGACGAGACTGATCAACTCGCCCGCACCATCCTCTACAACATGAATCCGCGCGACAACGAGCTCTTCGCCACCATGATCGGCAACTTCCAGGACGGCTCCGTCTCCGGCAAGATGCAATACGGACCCGCGTGGTGGTTCCTCGATCAGAAAGACGGGATGGAAGCCCAGATCCGCGCGCTGTCGAACATGGCCCTCTTCTCCCGTTTCGTCGGCATGGTCACCGACTCACGCAGTTTCCTCTCCTACTCGCGCCACGAGTACTTCCGCCGTCTGGTGTGCAACCTCCTCGGCAATGACGTTCGCGGCGGCCTCCTCCCCGATGACCGGAATCTGTTAGCGGGACTCGCGCAGGATGTCTCGTTCTTCAACGCCCGCGGGTACCTCGGCCTAGAGCTGGGAAGCCTCGGAATGAACGCTGAGCGGATCGCATGAGCAGCACCTTCCGTCTCGACGGGCAGGTCGCCATCGTCACCGGCGCCTCCCGAGGATTGGGCGCCGCAATGGCGATCGGGCTGGCGGAAGCGGGTGCCGACGTTGCGCTCGTCGCGCGCGGCAACATGCGCGAGACCGAACGGCCAGTCCAGGCCCTCGGCCGCCGCGCGCTCACCATCAACGCCGATCTCGCGGATCGAACCGCACCGGACGCAATCGTCGAGGCCGTGCTGGCGGGATTCGGACGCGCGGACATCCTCGTCAACAACGCCGGCATCATCCGGCGCGCACCAGTCCTCGACTATAACGACGAAGATTGGGACGCCGTCATCGATGTGAACCTCCGCTCCGCATTCGCCCTGAGCCGGAGATTCGCCAGAGAGCTCGTCGCGCGAAAGAGCGGCGGAAAGATCATCAACATCGCCTCGATGTTGTCGTTCCAGGGTGGAATTCGCGTCGCCGCCTACACCGCCGCGAAGAGCGGCCTGCTCGGCCTGACCCGCGCCCTGGCCAACGAGCTTGCTCCCATCGGCATCAACGTAAACGCCATCGCCCCCGGCTACATGGCCACCGACAACACCCAGGCGCTTCGGGACGACCCAACGCGCAGCCGCGAGATCCTCGCCCGCATCCCCGCCGGCCGCTGGGGCACGCCGGACGACCTGAAAGGCGCGGTCGTCTTTCTCGCCTCCCCCGCCGCCGCGTATGTGCACGGCACCACACTCGCGGTCGATGGAGGATGGCTTTGCCGTTGAAGCCCAAAATCGTCGTCTCGTTACTCACCAAAGACCAGGAATTCCAGGTCATGCAAGCTGTCGACGCGGAGCGCGCTGCCCCACGCGCCGGTTTCGATATCGAAGTGGTCTATGCGAACAACAACACGGCGCTCCAGCAGGAGCGTCTCTACCATTTCGTGCACGCGCAGGAGCGATTGCGGCCCGCGGCAATCGTCGTACAGACGGTGTCGGGCGAGGGCCTGCCGCGGGTGGCTCGCGAAGCCGTCAACGCCGGTATCGGCTGGGTCCTGCTCAGCACCGACGCCCCGTATATCGATTCACTTCACGCCGAGTACCCGGGCCTCGCCATCTCCGTCGTCACCACCGACCAGTTGAGCATCGGCCGGATTCAGGGGCGGCAGTTTCGTTCTCTGCTGCCGGATGGCGGCAACATCATCTACATTCAGGGGCGGGCCGATACCTGCGCCGCACAGCAGCGGCTTCAGGGAATGGAAGAGGCGATCGCAGGATCGAAGATCAAGGTCAACGTGCTCACCGGTGAATGGACGGAAGCAAGCGGTGAACGCGCGGTACTGTCATGGCTGAGGCTCTCCAGCTCGGAGGGCGAGACGCTGAGCCTCGTCGGCGCGCAGAACGACGCCATGGCCATGGGGGCGCGAAAAGCAATCGCCGCACGGCGACCGGAATGGTTGCGCCTCCCCTTCACAGGCTGCGACGGCCTTCCCGAAGGCGGTCAGCGGCTCGTGAACGAAGGTCAACTCGCGGCCACCGTGATCGTGCAATCGAACGCCGGACCCGCCATCGACCTCATCGCCGCCCATCTGAACACGGGACTACCTGCCCCGGCCCGAGCCGTCCTCCCACCACGAGGCTACCCGTCGGAAGGTCCACTCAGCGGCCGTTGAGTGGGCGGATCACTGTCATAGCGGACCCGTAACTTGAAAGGCTGCCCAATAGCGAGGATCGCTATAGCGCGGATCTCGCATGAGATGCATCTGCGCGTCGCGGAGTGCGTCGGAAGGCGACACTCCGCGTCTCAGGTCTTCGTAGAAAACTGGCCACAGTTCCGCGGTCGCCACGTCGTCAACGGGTCGCAGCGATGCCACTACGCTGCGCGCGCCACTAGCCAGAAATGCTCTTGCCAGGCTCATAGGCCCTTCACTCCCCGATCTCCCCGCGGAAGTGCTACACGCCGCTAACACAACGAGACGCGTGTCGTGAAAGCCGCGGCGCTCAATGTCATCGACGCGGAGGAGGCCGTCTTTGAAGGTTGCGTCGGGAGCAAGCACTAGCGCGGCTGCGTGCGTGTCGCTGCCGCCGACTGCATGTCCGCCGAAGTGAATGATCTCGCTTTTCGCCGCGGCCTCCACAAAGCTCGAAACGGTTGCCGTTTCCCCCTGCAGGACGACAGAGCGTGCAAAGTCCTTCGCCAGCATTGCTTCGCGTCGCGCGCCGGGAAGCATACCGCCGTATTGCAGCGCCACCTTGGGGTCGGAAACCATCAGAATCGATCCAGGCGGCTCAGGCGCGGATCGTCCGTCGACAGCAAAGGCGATGCTGGGAATGATCGAAATCGCGCATTTCTCAATGAGATATCGATGCTCACGCCGGTCGTACAACATCGCGAACGGCACGCGGCTGAGGGGACCATCCGGCACGATGAGCAGATGCCGTACACCGTCGAGTGGTACAACGCGCAAAATAAGATTGAAGAGATCTGATGCTTGGTCCTGTCCTCCGGTTTCCTCAAGGCGGCGGAGCGCGCGTTCAACTGCGCGGCTCGACAGAATGTGGCCGGCGGTGATGGAGTGTCGCCTCAGCAAGAAGAAGAGAAACTCGTTGCTCGACCATGAATACTCAATGATCGCAGCGTCGGCGGGCAAACGGCTTTGAATCGCCGAGACGTGCTCGGACTCGGGGAGAAGCCCCTTCGAGGAATCCAGTCGTTCTCTCAGTACCCGAGCTCTTCGCTGCTCGGCCACATCGAGAGCGTCGGCCGTCATGCCACGTGCTGCCAGATTGGCGACCAAGGCGCTGAACAGCTCGTCGCCCGTCTCGATGAAACGCGCTCTCATGCCGCCGTCCGTGATATCCGCGCGTTGCCGCTCGATCTCCGCGATTCCGGCACGGAGATCCATCTCCGCGGCTTCGGGGCGTTTCAAATTGTCGTAGAGCTGAGCACGAATGAGATGAACCTGCGCATATCGGAACGAATCGTGGTACTCGATCGCCATCTCGCGAGCGACGGTCAGAATGTTGACGGCCTGCTCGGGCGCGTTTCGGGCTACGGACATCGCTCGCGCCATCTCCAGTTCAATAGCAAATCTGCGCTTCGTGGGCTCATCGGGAATGCGCCTCCAAGCTTCTTCCGCTTCGCGAACGAACCGCTGTCCTTCCAACGCATCCACGGATACGAGGAGAGCGCGCGCGACGAGCACTTGGCATTCGTACTCCGCTTGCCGCTCGTGACGCGCGATGGTTAGAGCCGCTTCATCGAGAACCTGCGCGACGCGATCGTTTTTCTCGCCGGCCGCAGTCTCTCCGGCGGAAACGAGGGCCGTAATGAGGCGCTGCGGTACGGCAGGATGCCCGAGGTGGTCAATGCTGTGCAGGTGATACTCCCACGCTTCGTCCGTCTCGCCCAGGTGGCGCAGATTCTCAGCAATCAGAAGCTCGATCATTCCTGCGCTGGTCTCGACCGAGATCGAGGTGAACTCGGCCAATGCTTGCTGGTATGAAGGGAGTGCCTCTCCGGGATGTCCCGTGGCCATGAGGAACTTGCCTCTCAACCAGCCCATCTGTCCGCGCAACAACGGCGATCGCCTCAAGGGCTCCGGGTAGCCCTCTGCAATGGCCCTCATCATCGCAAGCCCGGTGGTGAAATTGTTAGCGTCGAAATGGGAACTCGCGACGCGCATCTCCACGCGTGCCGCCAACGGAACCGCGGATTGTTGAAACGCAATAACAGCCTTCGACAGGAGCGCAAGGCGAAGATCGCGCTTCTGTTTGCCAGTATTCGTCGCGGCGGTCCACGCCCGGAACCCATCGGCAATCGTTCGCGTGCGCGCGGCGTCATGAACAACAAGATCAGCAATGCGACGTACAGAGTCGAGCGGTACGCACTCGCCGGTTTGCTCGCAGAGTTGACGCGCGGCAGCATCGGCTCGCCCAAGAATTAGCGAAGCCACTTCGGGGCGATCCGACTCCACCGCCTCCGCCCATTGGGGTAGCAACTCTTCTTCGACGTAATCGCACAATCGATCGACGACTCCTCGCGCTTGGATCGGAAGCTGGCGCTCGAGACGAAGCCTCGTTGCCTCCCAGGCATCGGTTGGGGCGGCGAGACTCTGAAGTCGATATCGCGCCTCATCCGACCACTCCGAGTTGGCGTCGAGTTGCAGGTACTGTTGCCACGCGATCGCCGCTTCGGGTCTCAAATACAGCGCCTCCAGGGCAATGGCCCGGTTCCATGCCGTTTCCGGCGACTTCACGAGTCGCCAGGCGTCTTCCGCCACTTCCAAAGACGCAACGCTGTCCCGCGCGGCGTGGTCACTCATCGAGCGAGCGTGATACGCGACCGAAAGATCGGTCAGCAATTCGCCATCATTGCAGACGCTGACCGCGCGACCTACATCGAGCTCTCCGGTGGCCTCTTGAATCGCGCGCTCGAGGAGGGCGACCGCGCCCTGAGAATCCCCCAAAACCATATGAGCAGCGCCGCGCACATGGAGCTCTTCAGCAACCGTGTGGGTATCCGATAGAGTCCGGGAGTCGGCAATCCCTCGCAGACGCGAGAAGGAATCACCCCGCGTGCTGTCCATCGCGCGCCTCATCGGTTGGTAGGGGAAACCCCCAGTCAATCGCGCGTCGGTCGATCGGAATGGAATCGCCCTGCTTAGAGCGACGATCGACCTGACTCCTGGCGAGCGATCGTCCGAAGCACAGGAACGCTCCCATACAACGGACGTGATCACCACCAGAATCGCCAGCGAAGTGATGACCGAAAACCGACGGTGATTCGCGACGTATCGAACGCGTTCTCGTCCCATCACCGAAAAGAGACCGGCTGGCGTAAAAGAGGTCATCGTCGACACCCCTAGCTCTTACTGTTCGCTGGAGGTCTAAGGGTTCAGGGTTTTGACGGACCGGAAGTAGGAATTCCAGACTGCGAAAATGCCGCGGCACATTTCCCAGAGGCTTGGCGAGATCGAATGGAGCCGTTGGCCGGATTTGAACCGGCGACCTGCTGATTACGAATCCGGGGGAGTACCGTCCGGGGCGTGTCGCTGCGTGTTTCTGGCTCCGTTTTCTCTCACAGCTTGTTCCGGCTCGTATCGCCGAGCGTCGCCGTGTGCTGCGGGTTCTGCTGTCAGAGTTGCTGTCAGGAAACGCCCCCTCCGAGAGCGTCATCCATCGCGTTCGCCGCTTCCGTCATGAGCTGCGGCATGACGTGGCTGTAGGTGTCCATGGTCAAGCGGATCTCGCTGTGACCGAGCAACTCCATCACCGCACGAGCCGGAACGTGCTGAGTGAGCAAGAGCGAGGCGCAAGAGTGCCTGAGCGAATGGAACTTTAGCCGAGGCAGTCCGGCGCGCGTCAGGACTCGGGCGAAGTGACGGGTAAGGTTCCGAGCATCAAGCGGCGTGCCGATCGAGGTTCCGAACACGAAACCGAGGTCGTTCCACCGTCCACCGGCTGCGAGCCGTTCCTCATTCTGACGGGCCCGCTGAGTCTGGAGCGCCTTGGCCGCGATCTGCGGCAGGCGGATCGTCCTGCGGCTCCGTTCCGTCTTCGGCTCCGTCAGGGTCAGCTTGCTGTTGATCCGCTGGACTGCGTGCCGGACGTGGATCACGGAAGCCGGAAGGTCTACATCCTCCCATCGCAGACCGAGCAACTCCCCCTGACGAAGCCCCGTGCTGATGGCGACAATCAACAAAGGTTCGAAGCGTTGACCTTTGGCCGCATCAAGAAAGAGGCTCACTTCATCGGGGGACATCACTCGAACGGCCTTCCGCTTCGCCTTCGGGGGATCGACGAGGGTTGCGACGTTCCGGGCGACGAGGTTCCAGCGCAACGCCTGACTCAGCGCACGGCGGAGGACGGCCCGCAGATACTGCACCGTTCGCGCGGAGAGGCCCGCTCCGAGCTTGTCGTTCATGAACTGCTGCACGTGCTCCGGTGTGAGCTTCACAAGCGGCAGACGGCCCAGCGCGGGCTTCAGGTGCAACCTGACGAGTTGCTCATAGCTCGTGTGAGTCCTGGGCCGGACGGATGGCCGGACCACGTCAGAAAGCCAGCGTTCCAGAAAGTCGGCCAGCGTCTGCCGCTCGCCAATGGCAGGTATTCCGCGCAGCTGATCTCGAAGGATGACGGTCATCCTGTCCTGAACTTCCCTCCGCGTGCCGCCGTAGACCGCTTTCCGCTTCAGCTTTCCGCCGACGTAGCCGAGGCTTACGGCTCCCGCCCACCGGCCGTCTTTGCGCTTGTAGATACTCCCCTCGTTCTGACCTCGTTTGCTCATCTGATGCCTCGCCTTCCACGCGTTGGTTGACGCTGCGGACCATTACTCTCTGTCCTCTTGTTCTTGTCCCACCACTTCCGCTTGCCCGCTCGGACAGCCGACTCCGAACACTCGTCGGAGCAATACTTCTGCGGCCCGTGCCGGCTGAAGAAGAAGGGCGCGGTGCAATCCGCACCCGCGCACTTTCGAAGGCGCGGACGGTTCGCCAGAATGCTCAGATACAGGAACGCCTCCAAACTCTCGGTCCTGTACGTGACTTGCCGGGTACTAAACGACAGATCGGCACCACCTTCAATTCTCAAATCCGCAGGGTCTTCCTCGGCTAGCCAAAGACGTCTGAAGAGTGCTTGATTGTCCTCCCAGACGCTGCGCCCAAAGGCGTAGTCCGTTACACCCTCCCGAAACCCTCGAAACGGCGGACTCGTGATCGCACGCCCCTCCTGTGGTGGTGACACTACGTCGACGGCGACCTTCCCCCCCAAGGTCACGCTCGGGTACGGACTGAACGCGTCCTGCCACCGGACCGGACCGTACCGCTCGGTGAACGAGGCGATCGTTTCCGGCGACGAGTCGGCATTCACAAATTCGCGCAGGATCTTTCCACGGTCGTTTTGAATTGATCGCCACGGCGAGAAGAAAGCGCACATAAAGATCTCGTGGTCCGGCCGAAACTCCACCTTGACCCTTGGTACTAGATAGATGAAAGCCATCTGAAGCGAATAGGTGTCTAGATGCCTTACCATGTGCAGTATTCTAGTTAGAATACACCAACAACGCAAGCAGGAGGCGGAAAGATGAACGAGGAGACCGTGACGGTTCGAGACGCGGCGCGCTACCTGGGATGCACGACTAAGTACGTGTTCGATCTTCTCTACAGCGGAAGGTTCGAGGAAGCGCGGAAGGTCGATGGACGATGGGCAATCCCGCGCTCGGCAGTCGAACAGCACCGGGCAACTCGAAGTCGTCAACGAGTGCAGTCCTGATTCAGGCGGCGCGGCCTGAAAAGAGACCTGCCATGGAAAAACTGCTACTGACACCTCACGAGGCGGCGGCGACGCTCGGGATCGGTCGCACGCGCATCTACGATCTCATCGCCCGCGGAGTCATTCCGTCAGTTCGAATCGGTCGTTCCGTTCGCGTTCCAGCCGATGCGCTACGTGAGTGGATCGCCGGCGAAATGGGTGCGTCGCCGTCGGCGCGCCGCAATTCGTGACGTGCGGCGGCGGGGAGGGTGTGATGAAACCAAGCCCAGAAATGCAACCGGCCCGCCGTGCAGGGCGGGCCGAAAGCCAAAACAAAACTACGGAGGAAGTGAATCCTATCACAGCCCCAGGAGTCCGGCACCGACAAGTACCCGCAGAGCGCGATTACTTCAGTCGACCGATTGCCAGACGCCCCGAGATTATCGAAGGAATCCTTCGTGAGGGTCAGATTGGGATCATAGCCGGTCCGTTCAACGTCGGCAAAACCCCCCTTCTTACTCAAATTCAAGTCTGCGTAGCGACCGGCACCAACTTCTGTGGTCGGAAGGTCGACCGCAGACCGATCGTGGCCATCGACATGGAGAACCCACCGCAGACCTACATTGCGAACGTCCGAAACATCGCGGCACGAATAGGCGTGGCGCCGCCGCCGGTGCCGGCCGTAATCGACCCGTACTTGGAACTTGACGACTCGAATTCACCGAATACGGCTGCCCTACTTCTCGCCGTACGTACAAGCCACGCTGGCGGCTCGCTAAGACTCGTTGAAACGGCTTTGCAGTCGAAGCCGACGGCACTCGTCATCATCGATCCCTTCGATATGTTGTTCCGAGTTGACTCGCTCAAGAAGCAACCCGTTCTCGATCTCTACGCGCAATTGAGGGGACTGCTTTCGCAGTTTCCTGACGCCGCGGTGCTACTCGTGCACAACCTCAGAAAGAAGATCCGCTCGGCCAAGGCACAGCCCAACCTTCTGCGTGATCCAGCAGACTGGCTTGAGGAGGTGTGCGGCTCCCTAGACATTGTCAACAGATCTGACGTTCGAATCGGGATGGCACACCTGGACGATGGTCGGCACGTTCGCATCATCCACGGCATTCGCCGGGGCGAGGAGATGGAACCTTTAATTATCGAGCCCGCAGAGCATCGCTCTCAGTTAGCTGGATTTGAACTCGCCTCGTCACACACGGTCAGAGAGGCGGCGCTTACGGAGGCTCAGAAAATGCTTTACTCGCAGCTCCCGCAACAATTCCGGTTCCAGCAGATCGCCAATAAGCTCATTCCCAAGTCGTCCCTGTCTCGTCTCCTGTCTCGTCTGAAGGCACTAAATTTGGTTGGCTCAAAGAATGGTGTGTGGCGCAAAATGTAGCCAGACACTCGCTTGGGATCTTGAAAACGTGGAACCTGTGCAAGGATCGAATACGGTTGTCTTTGCCTTAGCCGTTCCGGGGTCCGAGGTGACGGTTCCTAGCTGTTTGGAACCTAACGGAACCCGGTTCCACCTGGTTCCACACGCTGTGGAACTCGCAAATCATTCTAATCACGAGACATATGGCCGACGTTCCACCAAATCAGACCAATACACGAGGCCTGCTTGAGAGTCAACTTCCTACTCCTCGATCCCGTACTGCCTCATCGTCTTCGTCACGGACCGCTTCAGTCGTTGCCGCCACGCCGAAGCCGTCATCTTCGGTGGGTTGATCACCCACCGATGAACGAAGGCGAGCCTCTCGTCCTTCAGATATTGCGACCAGTAGACCAGCCGCCAACACCGCCGGCAGGCGAACGGCGAGCGGCCGGGATTCGGCGAGTACAGCTTAGCGCAGCGACGACCGCATCCCGCCCCAGGGCAGACGAACCACCGACGAGCGCCGCCGTAGAACGGCCGCGTCGTTGTCGTCCACAACGTCAGGTTCAGCCGTCCGCCGTTCGGCCAGGTGATCGTCAGGTCGTGCCGCGCCCGATCGTCGGGGAACGCCTCCCGAAGGATGCGTCCAATCCTCTCCGGTATCGGCGGCGATGGCGGCAGCACATGCGGCAGCGAGCGCACGTCGATCACGTTGCAGTCGCGTGTATGCAACCGTTCGGAGGATCGAGGCCTGCCGCGTTCGCCTTCGCTCATGAGAGAAGAGTACGCCTGATTTTTCGAAATCAATAAGTGTCTACTTGGCCGTGCGCCGTTAGAAGTCTAACAGCCGTCGGACAGCACGGTGTCGTATGCCATGAATTGCACCGTTTCACGCCGGCCGCCGAAGGCTAAACTCCGCGATTAGGTGCGGGCGCGACGCGAGGAGGCGCTCAAGGTGGTTTTCGGGCCAGAGTTCGACGTTGAGTGCGCGATCAGACAAGTTCTGCTTCTCGGCAAGCGCGACGGCATCGGCAGTGAAACGACCGGTCGTGGCCACGATGAGAGCATCGACGCGAGGCGGTTGCCACAGTTCCATTTGACCGATCGCGGCCGTGAGGTCGGGCGCGGCGACGCTCTTTGCGAGCCAGTGTTTGCATTGAATGATGACCCTCTGGCGATGCGTAGACAACAGCGGATCATGAAAGACGCGATAGACAGACAGGTCGCGGCCGCGGTCCGGCGCGTTCGTCTGCTGCAACCACTCCGCATTCTCATAGCCGGAAGTGTCCGAGATAATCAGGAATACCAGGCGTTCGAAATCCTCGGCTGAAAGGATTGACCAGTTCAGCTTGGTTGGAACACTACCGGTCGGTTTCTGAGCAACCAGCTGCCCCAAGTCCACGACCTCGACGGGTAACGGATCGTGCTCACCGTAGAGTACGGAACGGAAAGCTTTCTTCACTGGAGGCCAATCGTGTTTTTCGATGTCGAGCAGATCAACGACCTTATGGAAACTGAGGTGCCTGTGAAGGTCCCTCCAGCATGCCGGTCGCTGAACGCTGCTGCCAAGCAGGGTGTCGATTTCGGCAATGGCATCCTTTACTTGCTCCCAGTCCGGCCCACCGACCTCCTTGTTGACCTCGTGTGATTCGTACCGTGGCACAAGCTTGCGCAGCGCAGAATCAACCATGTCGATAAGGTCGAGGACTCTTTGGCGGATGAGGTGTGCTCTCTTGCCATCAAAGCGAAAGCGATATTCGCGAAGCTGACGCCCCTGCTCGGCTATCTCTCGATCAATGGCAATTTCCGCTTGGATCTCGCCGAGTTCGAGCGCATCGAGGCGATTTTGACCAATGTCATCGTAGTCCCACAACTTATCCTCGACACGAAATCCGTCGATCGATGGCAAGTAAAGGAGGATGCCCCGGAAAGCTCGACAAAGGTCGTCGTACTTGGGCGGTGCTCCGAACGCCGGGCCAGTCGATATCAGCGCCTCAAGCTCAGCCCAGATCTTCTCCAATTTCGCCAAGTTCGCCTCAGACGCTTCGAACTGCTGTAGGGCTGTCTCCAAGTTTGGCATTCGCGAAGTTTACGTCGGCCACGAAATCTTAGTGCTTCGGGAATCGATGCTCATGCCTGCACATGGGTCGATCGCGGGAAGACGGAGACGGGCGGCGGGCATACTCTCCTGAGTATCGGAGAGTCGCCGAGGAGACAAGCGGCGAGCAAGGATAGGCGGCGCAGGCAAGGCGACCTGTGATAATGGCAAATAATTAAGCCGCGATACCCATCGAGTCTAGGCAAGCGCTGCAATAGAAGGGACGGGGTATAGCGCGGCCGCCTACGCGAGGATTGATGCCGTGGCTTCCCGCCGCCGCTAACTCCTTATCCATCTGCCTGATAAAGCGCAGGACATCATCAAATCGTACTCGATTGCCGCAGTCTGGAGTTTCGCAGATCTTTTTTTGCATACAATTATTGTACATGAGGCGGCTCCGGCGACCTCTCACCACCTCGTGTTTAAGCCTGTCACGCCGCCGCTCCGAGAGTAGCGCCCTATCTCGACCAGCCCAGTCGGGCCAGGCAATCAGCCGCGTCCTAGCGTCCTGAGGACGCAGACAGACTAGCCGATCTGCACAAGACCGGTAAGCCTGGCCGATCTGCACAAGACCGGTAAGCCTGCCGGAAGTCTCGTGGCGCGGCTCGGTGGTGCAGTGCGACTTAGCGGCGACCTGAAGCGGTAGGGTTTGATCACCAGTCGCTACTGGCACACGCCGCCATGGTGCGAGCAGCATCCGCTGTGAACGTATGTGCAGCTCGGTGACAAGGTCCCATCGCAGCAGCGGATGTGCTGCGCCGGCCGGGATTCCTGATTCTGCGCATGGGGAGGCGAGCTGTGAGCGCATGTCCCGCCGCACAGCTTGCACGCCCTGCCGCCGCGCGCCTTCGCGTCAGCGAGCGTCGTGGTGACGCAGTTCTTCGTGCACCGCTTCGCCGCCGAACAGGACGCACAGTGGTAAATCAGCGAGTGCGTGTTGAAGACGACCTTCTGATCGGCAGCCGTAGCCGTTTGCCCTACGGAAGTGCTTTGGACCGCCGCGTGGTCGACGCGAGCCGGAATCTGTGCCGCGAGCGCGAGGGCGAAGAACGACGCAACCAAGGCAACGGCAAAGCGGCGCATGAGTAAGCCCTCGGATACCTTAGAGGGTCACGGCGTTCCAGTTTCTCTACCCCACCCCCCGCCGTCCAGCAAATAACTACTTGGATCATAGCGGGTTAGGGGTGGGGTGGGGAGGGTAGGGGTAGGGAAATCGGTCGCGCGAGTCCTCGTATCTCCAGCACGCGGCGTTTCGCTTCGTGGCGATCGGGTGACGGGCTCACGTCATCGAGCGCGGAGAGCATGGTCGTCGTCTCGGAGGTGATCGTGTCGAGGCTGGAGAGTAGGGCGGCGGCCGCGGTCATGGCGCGGGATGGTAGCGCGCCACTGGAAAGACTTTCTCTCGCGTGATATCCACGAACAGGCGCTCCCCGCGTCACGGTGCCGTACGACACCATCCGAAGGCAGGCTCTACTCGCTGGAAAAAGTAACCGTCGTTGCTCAGATGCCGGTGGTACGCGCACGGTAGGCAAAGCACGGAACCGATACCATCTCTCGGGTGGATACCGACCGCGCCCAGCTCCGCGCAATCGTCCGACGATCCCTCGCTCGTTACCGGGGCGGCTCGTTCAATCTCGGCGACTCCGGGGGCGCGAGAGGAATGCTGTTCTTCACAGACGTTGAGGGTCGAGAGTTCTTCTGCGGCGGATTGAACGTGGACAACGCTCAGCCTATTTGCGATGCGCTGAACGCGATCCTACGGCTCGTGGAGAGGTGACTCAACCGGGCGTCGCCGTCACGAGGCGGGATGGTAGCGCGCGAGGAAAGTAACCACGGTTACTTTCGGGTTCGGGTCATGGCGGGTTTCTGAGAGTCAGATCAGACAGGATCGACGACGCCGCCTGCCCGAAGCGTACCTTGATACCTCAGCGCACCCAATAGGCGTTCACGAAAGGATTGGAGCGGCGGCCCGTTGTTCTCCAAGTCCTCGAACTTCATGTCGGCGGCTTCACCAGCCTTCGAGAGGAGGGAGCGGATGGTGCTCTTCATCCACGGCACGTTGACGCTCTGGCGCTGGGTGAGGCGGTTCACGATGACCGTGTTCCGGTACAGCTCGTAGTTGTCCGTCCCCAGGCTTGATGCCATCGCTTCACGCCAGCGGCGATCGGAGTCGAGGTCGATCTGTATCTCGTCGATGGTGACGGGGGGATGGGCACTTCGTGAGGTGGAGGTTTGCGCTAGATATAACGCGCACGCGGCGGGGAAGATACGAGGGGGTGTTGATAAGTGGGATGTAATGGAGGTGAGAAATCTTGAATTGACTAGGTGGGGAGAAATATGCGGATCGTCGAAGTCTTGAGACTGCCCGAACGTTATATCCGTTTGAGCTCATGTATAAGTGCGATCTCCGACCCAGGGCCACGGCGGGCTTCATTTAAGTCGAGCAGGGATTTCGCCGCTGTGCAAGCTGCTCGCCCGACACCCAGAGAGACAATCGTCAAAGCGCCAGCCGCTTGGACGCCAGCCCATGTTGACACTCCCAGAAGTGCGGCAGCAGACGTTATGAAGGCGGGGTCAGCAATTGATTCGATAGTTCCGATTAGCGTTTGAATGCCGTGTTTTCGGAGGGAAGACTCGTAGCGGTCCAAGCGCACCGCGATTTCGTCTCTGATGAATTCCCGCGACTTACCGACCATTTCTGAATCAAGCCAATGGATCAGTCGATGATAGTTGGCTCGGGCCTGCTTGTCATTTCGAAATTCGATAACTTGTCGCCACTTTAAGGATTTTTCGTCGACGACGGCAATCTCTGCGATGGCGGTAACAAGAGCGGCGATCAACCCCGGTTTGTATTGATCGCGCGCTTCGCTGGTAGTGGTAAGCACTGGCACGGCGCTAATTTTCTTGTGGTGGAATAGAGAATCAGCGATACTCCGGTCCGGCGTGAAGTCTGGATTTGCCATAGCTGCTCGGAAAATTGCATCGGCTTCCGTAAGTATTTGTTCTGACGCTGTGCCAAACTTCTGAGCATTATTGAAGAAGATCGCTGCCAATGTATAGATTTCAAGCGGCGTCGCACCATACACGGTGAGTTTGGCTGGTGGTGGATCGTGCAGGAGGTCTGGAGGAGGACTCCAGATACGATCGAAAAGCAACGCCGCTGTTTTTGGAGCGTTAGTTGATACTGCTATTGTCTCTGTGTTATTTGGCAGGCGCGGGACGCCAAATCTCTTCTTTAGAACCGGAACAAGTTTCGAAACATGCATTGCCGATGGTTTGTTGGGGCTACCGTGAAGAATAAAACCTTCGCGCATCACTAGTTGCGCTAGATGCTCGAAAATGTCCACGGTGCTCGGATTATACCGCCGAAGCGAGTCGAGGGGCTTGCGGTCCCTGCTTCATACCCCTAACCCTGGAAACGGCCTCACGAGTCCGAGCGTCGGCGGAGGGATGAAGCCTGAGTCTGCTGGTTGCAGTTCGAACCACATCCGCATCATGAGCGAGTCACCAAAATCAGGTGATCGGCCGAGGGGAGCTGTAGTTGTACTGTCCGTTCAACTTCCAGTCCTGCGGCGGGATCTTGTGAAAGGCGCAGACCTTCGTCCAGGTGGCGTAGATGGACTGCATCAGGCGCTTCAGTTCCTTTCGGCCGATGAAGGAACGGATGCCGGGATACGGGTAGGCCCGGACGAGTCTTTTCTCCCAGGTGTGCCAGCTCTTGCCACCGCCAGCTCCTCCTCCGAGTAGAAGGAAGCGGGTGTGGTCGTCCTGCCACCTCTGCCATGCGAGATGCTGTTTAGTTGTGGGCCGGATCGTCGGGTTCATTCGTCGGCGTGATGTAGTTGAAGCCGCCGATCGGCTCGCCCTTCGTCGTGTGATCGATCTCCTGCCGCTCCAGCCGAAGTTCTTCAGCGAGAAGATCGCGCCAGCTTGGTTCTTGCCGGTGAAGAGCTGAATCTCTGCGTAGTCCTGGCAGCCTTGTGGGCATGCTGGGAGCGGTTGTACTTCCGGGACATGCCTCCAGCCTAGAACACCCACGAAAAACGTCAAGTTCGAATTGTGGGGATAGAGAGATGATTCCACAGGAAGTGGACTCACCGTGGAATGCTCTCAGCATTTCTGCGCATAAAACTGCGGATGCTTTTGGGAACTCGTTTGCCGATACTCCTTGGAAGTGCCGAGGTAGATCTCGCGGCGGCAGTTATTATGAGTTCTGTGAATTGGTCTTGGTGGACGATGACTATGAAAAGCATTCCGTTTGAAGCAATCGAGCTGTTCGTGTTCCGGTCGATGCTGCTGATCATCTTCGTGGTTGGAGCCTTCCGCATGATCCGGGAGCACCTGAGACGATAATCGTGTGCGATCCGCTTATGAGGGTAATCAAGGAGCGTGTTATAATAACTAGTTCTCAAATTCACTATGTGAGGTGTTTATGACCATACAGAACCTATCCGAAATCATAGAGTCGGGTGATCAAGCGAGAATTCGAGAGAAAGCACTTTCCCTACTGAAATTGATGGGCGATGGCACCGGCCAGACAACGATTTACTGTGCGCAGGCGTGTCTCGTTGAGCTTCAGAGGCTAGGTATCGAGAGAAAGTCGAACAGTCCTCAAAGCGCCTGGAGAAGCTGACATGGGCTCTTCTGATCCTGACGGCTGTGCTCGCTATCGAAGTCGTGCTCCGATATTTGGGTCACTGACCGGCGTGCCGAAGTACTGGACGACGTAGATTCGTCCATCCGAGGACGAGGCCATGGCTAATCCGGTCTGCGTGTACTTGTCGAAGAGAAGATTCGCTCGGTGGCCCGGAGAGTTCAGCCAAGCCATGACGGTGCTGCTGGTGTCGGTGAAGTCGAGGGCAAGATTCTGACCGGCGTAGGAGTGTTCGTATCCGGTGGCGTTGAGAATGGTCCAGTCGCCATGGTGAGAAAAGTCGCCGGTCTTGGCCTCCTTGAGGGCGAAGGCAAGGGCCGCTGCTTCGAGCTTAGGGTTCGTGTGGAGCGCCGGAAGGTGATAGGTGATCCGGGCTTGGTTCGTGGCCTCTAGGAGAGTCTGAGGGGTGTACGCCGCGGCGGCCCGGTTGGAGTGTAGGAAGAGGGCAGCGAGGATGAGAAAGAGTGAGCAGAGCTTGGTCATACGAGGGGAAGGGGATATATGTTTACTGTACCTCTTCGGGGGCGTTTGGCAAGGGGCCGGTTCGGGAAATACCTTCAGCGCAGCAAGCCCTTACGTGTTTACAAGACATGCGGTGTGTAAAGGGTGATTAACGAAAAAACAATTTGATGCTACGGAGTCTTGACGACCTTATCCCGAATCTCTTTGGGAACAGCTGGAAGAGCAAAGCCAGAGGGAGCGTGCTCTTTGCTGCCGAGGTCGAAACTGTATTCCGGCACTTCGGTGAGGTAACGAGCATAGACCTTATCTTCAACGATCATCGCGATGGCACGGCGCACACGTTCATCAACCGCAGCGACGAGAATCGGATCATCGGAGACAAACTCGAAGGGATGACCATTCCTTCGAAGAAGGGTGCTAATCGGGGCGTCGGCGGCGGAATTACCTCTCAGAAGTTCTTCGTTGGCGTCGGGTACATTAGCAGGACCGTTCAGAAGATACCAACGCGCAGCCAGGTCGCTCAAGGTCTGGTCCGCGAGTCTCTGTTCGAGTTCCGGCGCAACGATAGGCTCCATGCTCGGCTCGCGCAGGTAGTACGTGGCGTGGTGAGACAGGACCTTGGGATTATCGGTTGCTCGACGGCTATGCTTGATTTCTAGTCTCATTCGAGATCTCCTAGATCAAGGGTACTCCACGGGCTAGGATACTTCCCAAGTAGATGGAGCGACACCCACCAAAAACGTCAAGTCTGTGGTGAGAATATGATGTGCGGTACCTGACGGCGTGGTGGGCGATAATTGAGGCGATGAACATCGACGTAGGTTCGATCTTGACAGCAGCGGGAGTAGCGGCAGCTACATCCGGGGTCGTTCTTCTCGCAGCGAAACGCATCATAGAGAACTTGATCGACAATAAGTTTAGACGGGCGGCGGAGGAGCGTGCAGCTTCGCTGGCAGAAAAGCAGCGCCGGAACGCCGCTCTTCATGACGAGCAAGTCAAAGCACTTCGAGACATTACGCAAGTCGCATATCAATGTCGAGACAAGGTGAGGCGGCTTGCAGTCGTGAAAGTTGATCCTCGCACGTGTCCCGCCGCGGAGGAATTCAAGGCGCTGGCCCCGATGCTGGTAGATGAGTTATACAAAGCGCGATCTATTTTCCCTGAGGACGTTTTCGGACTGATTCATCGGCTGCGGCACCTGTGCATGGATGTTGAGATGCTGCTTGATTCTCCTGAGACTACGGAGGCGCGAAGCATTCGTGAAAACCTTAGCGACAAGGCGGTCGACATCGAAGGAGTATTCCAGGCGACGATCGCGATAGCTCGTGCTTATCAAAATGTTGAACCGTTTGCTGATCTCATCTCTGCAATCTCGCAATCGACAGAGTGAGACTGGCCCTGCTGTTCAGGTTCAGGTTCGCGAGATGGGCGTCGTCGGATAGCTGCACCACGCCAGCACTCGCTCTCGAACCCTCCACACAGGTTGGCGTGCTTCGGGTCGAGTTTGATGTTCGGTGGCATCTCTTGCAGTGGTTTGGTTGGGCTGGTTCTGGAGTCATGGATAGATAGAATGTGATGATGTTGATCGCCGCGCCGCGTCCTCCTGTTCACTGGACCACGTACGTTCAGACGTTCGCGGTGATCGCCTCGATGGTCGGGACCTTCGTCTACGTTTACTTTACCTACCACATCATGAAGTGGGCAGTAGGTCAGGGACAGGCAGCGGTGGAGGTATCGAGACTCACGATCGAGGAAGCGGGTCTTCGAAAGGCAATGATAGGGGACAAGCTTCGCTCGGTGCTGTCTGAGATTGGCCTGATGTGCGAAATGTTCCCGTTACTTGATAGCGAATACGCGGCGGTTGCTGACCGTTGGACGAGCGAGGCAAACGTTAGATCTTTGCTAGGACGAATCGATAAACTTCGAAATATGAGCATCGGCGAGGAATTGCGTCCTCCCTTAGGCCAACTGAGGGGCCAACTGGAGCTTATTCTGGAGTTTCGTAGGTCCGCGAAGGGCGGAGCAGGCGATCAACAGGCGGCACTGACGGCGGCGAAGTATTGCGCTGGCGAAGCGGGTAATCTTGCCCGGGAACTCTTGCGGGCTCATTTTGGTGTGGAACTTATGCTGCCCGGCTCGGAACTGCTGCAAGAGTATTGATTTCAACGAATGCCCGCGCTTTCTTCGGCTCAACACCGCCGAATCTCAAGGTAAGTTCCGGAACGACCGCCCACGAGTCATCCACGAGAATCCCCGCATCGACAGCAAGTCCATCACGCTCTCCGCGGCGTTCGTGAGGTCGAACCTGCTGCGGTTCTCCGCGAAGAACCTAATCGCGACTGAGGCGCGCGTGAATCGGCGTCTTCGGACGGTGGCGCCGGACCGCCAGCATCATCTCTTCGTACCAACGCGAGAAATGCTTCGGAGGAGATCAATCGTGTCCGGCCGCCCGCGAGGATGTTGCGCTTCGAGTTCTTCTTGCTCGGGAGGCCAGTCTCCCTTGTCGTATCCCCTCAGATGGTCGCAGCGGGTTGCTGCGGGTCATATCCATCAGGATTCCGGCGACCGTCCGCACCTTCGCGCGCTGATGGTCGTCCAGGCTGAATCCTTCCTCCCCGCATACCCACCCGACGCGCTCTCCGGCTGCGTGAGCGATTCGCAGAATGGTTTCGAACCTCGGTTGCGCATGCGTCCCGGTCAAAACTCTGCTCAGCGTCGCCCGCGTGATTCCGGCTTCCCATGCGATGACGCTGTGCTTCTTGCCGGATCGATTGATCGCGTCGCGGAGTCGTTCTCGCCAGTTCATCGGGGTAATCGCCGTCAGTCAAGGCGACTAATCCGCCGGTTCCGTGGCGCGAACTTCAACTCCAGAAAATCGACGAACTGCCGCATCTGGGCGCTGTCGTCAGTGGACAGGAACGTCTGGGGCTCGCGCAGAAGCCATCCGACACTTTCACCGGTTGCGTGGATGATCCGCACGACGGTTTCGAATCCCGGCTGCTTGTGAATGCCGTGGATGACGCGGCTCAGGGTTTCGGGCGAGACGCCAGCTTGATACGCGATGGAGTTCTGGGTGCGGCGTGTCAGGTCAATCGCGTGGGTAAGACGTCTGCGCCAGTCGCGCAGGGATGGATCTTTCCGCGCGGGGAAGATTGGCAGCTCGCTCTCTCTGTTCATCGCATCGTCCTTACGACTACCGACGCTCGCGGGTCAGCACTTCGCCCGCAACCTTCACGAACGTCTCGATAACAGCGTCTCGGAGTTCGGCGAAGATGCGCTCCGTGATCTCGGCTTCGATGTCGTGATACCGCCCCTGCGAGGGTCGACTGTTCGGCCACTTGACCACGCCGGACGCATCGAATGCTTCGAGCATCGCCATGGATCTATCGCGCCAGTCATCGGCGAACCTCTCGCCGTGCTCGCGGGTGACGACTTCGACGATGCGCAGTTTCGGCTGTCGGCTCACGACTCCTCCAGTGCGTTCGCGATTTCGGGGAACGCATCCTCAAGCTCTGTGATCGCGAGGGCCAGCGTGAGCGCATGCGGTGCGAGTTCTTGCGTCAGGATGTCTATGAACGCACCGTACAGCTCCGGGTGAAACTTCCGGTACGGCTCCTCATCCACGACCTCATCAAAGAATCGATGCATGATGCGGATGTGCCGGAGCAGCGGGCGGACATCGTCGTAGTAGTCCAGCGGGTTGGATTCTCTGTCGGTCATCGCTTCGTCTTTCACCGCCGCCGCCGTTCGCGCGAGGTGACATCGCCGACGACACGAACGAATGCGTCCGCAATTAGATGCTTCGTCTCCTCATGGAGCCGGTCGCGGATCTCATCCGATAGCTCATGAAAGTGCGCCTGCGCGGCTGTCTCTTCGCCGTCCACGTCATCGTTCGGGAACGTCATCACGTGCGTCTTGCCGAACGCCTCGGAGAAGACTTCCGAGTCGATCGTTTGCCGGTACACGTTCTCAGCGAATACCAACCCTTGCTCCCGCGTGACAGTCTCCGCCGTCTCGATCTTCGGAGGGACTGGCGGATCTTCGACGCGCGTCCGCTCTTCCTCTATTACGACGTTCGCAATGCGCACGAAGGCTGCCGCGATGACGGGCCGAGTCTCCGCGAAAAGCCGGTCGCGGATTTCGTCAGCCAGCCGGTTGTAGTGCTCTTGCGCCGCTTCGTCATCGTCCGGCCACGTCATGATCGCCGCTTCGCTGAATCCCTCAATGAATGCGCCCGAATTGATCAGGTTCTCGTTGATGACATCAATCAGCGTGTCGGCATGCTCCACCGTGACGACGCCAACCGTCTCGACTCTCGGAGGGTCTAGCGGCTCCTCTGGGCGGACTCGCTCCTCCTCGATTGCGGCATTCGCGATACGGACGAACGTCTCCGCTATCTGTTCGCCCATCGCTTCCCGCAGGCGGCGGCAAATATTCCTCGTTAGCAGGTGGAAACTTTCTGTCTCGTCATCTGTCGGGTCATCGTCAGCGTCATCGCCCGGCCACTTCAGAATTTTGGTGTCGTCGCAAGCGTCGCCGATGTCAACGCCGCTGAACCATTGCTCCGCAAACTGCCGCCCGTGCTCCATGGTCACGACGTTGACGGTTTCCACCTTCGGTTGTGTCATGGCGCTTTCCTTTTCTCCAACAGGGCCAGATAGATCGCCTCATCGGCGCGGGACAGCTCGAAAAGTTCCACCATGTAGACGGTTCGGTCCCGCATCACGCGGGCAGCCTCGGTAAGCGCCACCATGACGCGGCGACTCGGCTCCATCTCGCCCCGGCGAAGCCGCAGAAGGTGCGCACGGCTCACTCCAGAGCGCCGCGCGAGCGCGGAGGGCATCACGCCCCACTCCTGCATGTACGCTTCGAGCCGCGTCACGGCATCACCAGGACGCACGACAGCAAGAGCGATCGGGTGCGGTCGTGGCGCTGAGTGCTAATCGGATCGGTTGTGATCAGCGATCGCATGAGGGTTATAGCATGCCATCTATCACACGTGGACGCAAGAGGGTCATATGTCGTCGAATGATGCAATGCCAGTTACGCGCGAGGCCGAGATATTCGGAAAGACGCTGCGTCGTCTCCGTGAGGAGCGTGGACTCTCGCAGGAGAAGCTCGCGAACCACCCGCGACTCGGATCAGACACCATCTCTACAAATCACGTCTCAGACATCGAGCGCGGATTGAAGGTGCCAAGTCTCACGGTGGTTCTGAAACTTGCCGTCGCTTTCGACTGCTCGCCGGCTGAACTCCTCGCCGACTTCACCCCAGCGGCCATGCGGCGTCTCTTCCGATAATTCCGGACCGCGATTCAGGATTAGCGGTCCGCCACCCCGCAAGCCTTCATGACTCTCAACGAAGCCAAGACCCGTACGCAGCACATCGATCCGCGGTTGCGAGCGGCTGGCTGGAAGCTCAACGATCGCACTCAGGTCCGACTGGAGGTCCCGGTTGATGGCTATGACGCGGAGCCATGGAACGGGGTGACGGACTATTGCCTCTACGACGCAAGCGGCAACGTTATCGCCGTCGTGGAAGCGAAGCGATGCACCCGCAGCCCGCGCGACGCTGACGAACAACTGCGGCACTACGTCACCGAGATCGCCAAGAAGCAACCCTTTGCCCCCTTCGGGTTCTCTGCCAACGGCCATGACATCTGGTTCTGGGAGGTGGGCCTCGTCAATCCGCGCCTCGTCGCCGGATTCTTCACGCCTACCGATCTGGACCGGCTGAAGTTCCTACGCCAGAACCAGCTACCGATCGAGGCGACAGCGATCAAGAACTCCATCGTCGACCGCCCGTACCAGCACGAGGCCATTCGCCGCGTCGCCGAGGCCTTCGCTGCTAACAGGCGGAGCGCCCTGCTCGTCATGGCCACAGGCACCGGCAAGACGCGCGTAACGATGGCCTTAATCGATGTCTGTCTGCGCGCCAATCAGGCGCAGAACGTTCTCTTCCTGGCCGACCGTGACGCCCTCGTCGATCAGACCCTCACAGATGGCTTCAAAGCCCACCTGCCAAACGAGCCGCGCGACCGGATCTACACGCATCAGATAGATACGAACAAGCGACTCTTTGTCGCCACCGAGCAAACGTTGGCACTCTGCTACGCAAAGTTCAGCCCTGGTTTCTTCGACCTCATCATCTTCGATGAAGCTCATCGCTCGCTCTTCAAGCGCTTTACCGAAGTCATCGCGTATTTCGACGCGCGGATGATCGGGCTGACTGCCACCCCTGCCAACTTCATCGACCGCGACACCTTCCGACTCTTCGGATGTGATGCAAACGCGCCAACCTTTCTCTACGACTACCCGCAGGCAGTAAAAGAAGGCTTCCTCGTCGATTTCAGCCTCTACCAAGCACACACCGGGTTCCAGCGGAAGGGCATCAAGGGCGTTGACCTCAGCGAGGAGGACAGGAACGCCCTCGTCGAGCAGGGCATCGACCCCGATAGTCTTGATTATGCGGGCACAGAGATCGAAGTCGAGGTCAGCAACAAAGACACCCTTCGCAAGCAATGGGAGGAAGTCATGGAGAACTGCCTCAAAGATCAATCGGGCCAGTTGCCTGGCAAGACGATTGTCTTCGCAATGACCAAGAAGCACGCGCATCGCATCACCGAAGTCTTCGAGGAGATGTACCCGCAACACGTGGGCCTCGCGCAGGTCATCACGTCCACGACCGAGCGCGTACGTGACGGCACCTATGGCGACGGCCTCATCTCCAAGTTCAAGAGGAACAACTTCCCGCGCATCGCCATCTCCGTCGACATGCTCGATACGGGCATTGATGTTCCCGAGGTCGTCAATCTTGTCTTCATGAAGCCCGTGCAGTCGCGCATCAAGCTCTGGCAGATGATCGGCCGCGGCACACGCAACCAAGAAGCGTGCAAGTACCTTGACCGTCTACCGGACGGTAGGAAGACCGAGTTCAAGATCATCGACTTCTGGCAGAACGACTTCAACAAGAAGGCCGACGACAAACCGCCTATCGATATGCCGGTCCTCGTGTCGGTTTTCTACACGCGGCTCAAGATTGTCGAGCGTCACCTTCCCGACCATACCGCCGAGGCTTTTCGCCAGGCAATCGCTGACCTTCGAGCCATGATGCGTCGCGTCCCGCAGGATTCCTTTCCCGTGAAAAAGGTGTGGCTGCAAATCGCCTCGGCGTGGGAAGACGATTTCTGGACTCTCATCACTCCTGTAAAGCTCAGTTTCCTCCGTCTCCACATCGCCCCGCTTCTCCGTTTCGCCGCCGATGTCGACGTGGCCGCGGAAACCTTCACCCACAAAGTGGAGCGGTTGAAGTTGCAAATCCTCCTGACCACACCGTCGCCACAGTTGCTCCAGTCGATCGCGGAAGACGTGAGCCTGCTTCCCGACATCGCAGAGCGCGTGAGCTTCTCACCCAGCGCCAAACTCGCTCTCTCCGCAGACCTCGCGACCGCCACGCCCGCGCAACTCACACAGATCATCCGCGACCTCGCACCGGAGATGAGGAACCGACGCAACCGTGTGAGCGCTTTCCTGAAGATCGACCTGCCCGACTTCATCGAGACACACGGTTACATCTCAGTCGGTGAAGGAGGGCACCAGATCCTCATCGAAGAGTACAAGCGCCGCGTGGATGCCCGCGTCCTCGAAATCGTGGAGAAGCACCCCGCTCTTGCCGCACTCCGCGAAGGCCGCGAGGTTACTGACGATCAACTCGTCGACCTCGAACGTACGCTCCACCGCGAACTCGGCCGCGACGACATCCAACTGTCCAGCCGAAATATCCGCCTCGCCTACGGCTTGCGAGTGGACAATTTCCTCGCCTTTCTCCGCCACTTGCTCGCCCTCGATGCCATCCCCGATTACCCGCAATTGGTGCAGCGAGGCTTCGAGCGACACATCCAGGCTCACAACTACAACGCCGAGCAGATCCGCTTTCTACGGTCTGTTCAAGAGGTCTTCCTCGTGAAGCGCGTACTGGTCGAGGCCGACCTCTACGACCCACCGTTGACCAACTTCGGCCGCAACGCGGTCGATCGCTATTTCACACCACAGGAGATTGGCGATCTACTCCAACTCGCCGAATCGCTCGCCGCCTAAACAATGCTCACTGACACCACTCTTCGCTCGGCTGTTGATGCTCTATGGGACAAGCTCTGGTCCGGAGGGCTCTCCAATCCGCTCGACGCCATCGAGCAACTCTCCTTCCTCCTTTTCCTCAAACGTCTCGACGAGCGCGAGCAGGATGCCGAACGCGCCACGAAGCTCCGCGGCAAGAAATCAACGCCGATTTTCCCGAGACCAGACCTTCGCTGGTCTTACTGGACGCAACTCCCCGCCGACAAGGCTCTCAAGCACGTTAAGGAAGCGGTGTTCCCTTTCGTCAAAACTCTCGGAGGCGCGGGGGGGTCCTTTGCGGAACAGATGGAGAACGCGGAGTTCAAGCTCAATAAACCCAGTCTCCTCATCGAGGCCTGCAAGGCCATCGACGCCATGCAGATCTCGGCTAAGAATCAAGACGTTCAGGGTGATCTCTACGAGTACCTCCTGAGCAAGCTCAACACCGCCGGTCAAAACGGCCAGTTCCGTACGCCGCGCCACATCATCCGAATGATGGTCAAGATGCGTGATCCGCAACCCGGTGAGCGCATCTGCGATCCTGCCGCCGGCACCTGCGGGTTCCTGGTCAACGCCTGGCAGCATCTCCTCGAAACCCACACCGACCCGCGCGATATCACGTACGACGATGAAGGTTATCCGCACGGTCTCACCGGCAGCAAACTCACAAAAGACGAATATGAGTTTAGCCAGACCAAGGCGCTGACCGGATTCGACTCTGACTCCGGCATGACCATGCTTCGCATCGGCAGCATGAACCTCATGCTTCACGGCATCGCCGCCCCCAACTTCCGCTACACGGATGCTCTGTCCAAAGCATTCACCGAGGAGCGGTCGTACGATGTGGTACTCGCCAACCCACCCTTCAAGGGCGCAATCGATGCGACGGACGTGAACCCCACGCTGCCGGTCAAGTGCAAGAAGACGGAGATTCTTTTCCTCCATCTCTTTCTGCGGCTACCACCG
>Ga0247691_1000016_pt1 | contig 134998 bp, 113 predicted proteins | sample CNK32_metaG_FD_182721 | JGI IMG/M metagenome (GOLD analysis project Ga0247691, IMG submission 182721) | Soil microbial communities from Purdue University Martell Research Forest, Indiana, United States - CNK32 | ecosystem: Environmental > Terrestrial > Soil > Temperate forest > Bulk soil...
AACGTCGGGCCTCCTGTCGAATCGTCGTTCCTGGTCGAACTGACTGACTCTACAGCGCCCGGCGTTTCTACCGATCGGCCAACTCTCCGCTACCTAATTTGGACAACTGTGGTCTGTGCCACATTTGTCCTGCTTTGCCACGAGCTTGTGTGTGTGTCCGCACCAAGCTCGCGCCACAGGCAGAGAGCCGTAAATGAGCAGGACCGATGTGGCACAGACACTCTTGTCTGTGCCGGAGCTTGGCAGGCTTTCGATCCAATGACCCGCGCTATCATCCGCCCTCATGATTCACTTCCACAACGGTGACGTCGCCGCGTCGCTTGCGCGGCGGGCCGGCGTTCCGGGGCGGCACGTTCCCTTTCGCGAATCGCTGGTTGGCGGGCCGGTGCGGCCGAACCTTCCGATGCATGAGTGGGTCGAAGAGCGCGCGCTCTTCCTCTCCGAGCACTATGGCGAGAAGCTGCTGCGCATCCGCAACGAGCTGCTCGAGCAGGAGCTCAATCTCGACAAGGCGCGCGAGGAAGAAGAGATCGTCCTCTGGTTCGAGCACGATCTCTTCTGCCTCGTTCACCTTCTCTACCTTTTCTCGCGGCTGTCGAAGGCACGGCGGATCACGCTGATCTGGTCGCCGCAACCGCTGGGGACGCAGTCGGAGGAGGATCTCTTCAACCTCTACCAGTCGCGCGCTGCGGTCGTGCCGGCCATGTCGGCGGCCGCGGCGCTGGCGTGGCGCGCATTCACATCCGACGATCCGACGTCGCTGAACCGATTCCTCGGCACGGACGTCGCCGACTTCCCGTTCCTTCGCGACGGTTTCCTCCTGCACGCCTCGCGTTTCCCGTCGACGCGCAACGGCCTCGGCGAAGTGGAGCGCCGCGCGGTCGAGGCCATCGACGCCGGCGCCACCGACTTCATCTCGCTCTTCAGCCGCTTCGATTCCAAGCCGCCTCGTTTCGGCTTCGGCGACGGCGAGTTCCTTCGCCATCTGAAACATCTCTCCAGCGCCGCGGTGCCGGTCATTACGATCATCGGGGAAGAAAAGGCCAATCCGCCCAAGGCGCTCTTCACCATCACCCCCGCGGGCCGGAATGTGATCGACGGCACCGTCGACTTCATCGACATCAATCTCGGCAACGGAAGCCAGGCCGGTTTCTGGCTCGGCGGTGCGCACCTGACGCGCGAAAGGATGTGGCGATGGGACGCCGCACTGCGGCAGATCGTGCCGAGCCAGCCTGCCGCCTCGTAAGGTTCGAAGCGGCCGGCGGCGTGGCGCTGGCGGGCCTGCTGTACGAGCCGAAGCGTTTATCGAAGCGTGCCGTGATCTGGCTGCACGGCATGGGCGGCTCGGTGTTCGAATCGCGTCGGACGAATCTTCTGGCCGAGGTGTTCGTGGGGAACGGGATCGCCTTCTTCCCGTTCAACAATCGCGGCTCCGGCATCGTGCGACGTGCGGGCGACGGCCTCGGCGGGGCCGCCTTCGAGCGGATCCGCGACTGCGTTGCCGACATCGACGCCGCCATCCGCGAGCTATGGCGTCGCGGATACCATGACATCACCCTGGCCGGCCACTCCACCGGTGCCAACAAGATCGCTGTCTACGATCACTACAAGCCGCGCAACCGCGCCAAACGCTACGTCCTCATCGCAGGCGGCGACGATACCGGTCTGCTGTACGAACAACTCGGCGCCCGCCGCTTCCGCGCCGTGCTGACCAAGGCCAAAGCGATGCACCGTGGCAACGAGCTCGCGCCGCCTATCGCCGGCTCGATGATGAGCTGGCGCGCGCTCTACGACGTCGCCAATCCGAACGGCGACTACAATGTCTTCCCCTTCTACGAAATCATGCGCGGGACGAAGCTGTCACGCCGTCCGTTCCGGTACATCCACGCCATCCGCAAACCGTCGCTCTACATCTACGGCGACCGGGACGAGTACTCCTTCGGCGACGTCCCGCGCTGCATGGCCATCCTCGCGCAATACATTAGCGATCGCGCGGAGATCGCCGTGTTGAAGGACGCCGATCATGGATTCAGCGGCAGGGAGGGGGAGCTGGGTGGGATGATTGCGGAATGGATCAGGTAAAGCCGGGATGTGGGAGAGCTGATGTCAGCCCTCCCGGTGTTGCTCGAGGTTCAACGACCAGCCTGCTGCGCGCTGGCGACGTTACTGACTCCCGGAACAGTCGGATTGTTCGCCGGCGTACGGAGTGAGCTGGCTGCTCCCGAACCGCCTCCTGGCGGGGTATACGGCGTCGGCATCGGGTTCGGCTTGCTGTAACCGCCACCCGACCCGCAACCGATCAGGCCGAGGGAGAGTGCCCCGCAGGCTACCAGAGAGAGGAACAGACTACTTCGTTTGCGATCCATGATTTCCTCCGAACTTCACGAGAGGAACGTGTTGTACGCTCCTGCCAGTAGATAATTCAAAGTTTGTACCTGATTTATTTGTACTAATGTATGTTTACGATGAGGTTGCTCGATCTTCAGTATGATTATTTGTGATTGGAAACCAACTGATGACCTCTGCACGAGCTCGCCTTCCTCTCCTTTTTGTCGTTCTGCTGATCGCCCTTCCTGCCACGGCCTCGGTCGACTACTACCTTTCCGTCACGCCATCAGCGTTCGTCGTCGACCCAGGGGCGGCGATGCGCGAGAGTGTTTCCGTCAACTCCCCCTGTTGCCGGACGAACGATCCGACGGATGCCGTCGTCACCATTCCTCTGCCGGCCGGCTCGACGAACATCACCGCGCCGGGTCAGTTCGGAGGAGCCTGGAACTGCGACGTGGCAGGGACGACCGTCACCTGCCGGACGCATCTGGCCGCGACGTCGTCTTCGTTTTTACCGTCGTCCTCTTTGTTCGTGGTCGACTTCAACGTGCCGTCATCGACTGATGGATTGAGATACGTCGGCAAGGCCACCCTGACGACGACTGTGCCCGACGACACCCCTTCCAACAACAACGCCGACGTTCAGGTGAACGTCAACCATCTCTTCACCGTCACCAATGCGGACGACTTCGGTGCCGGCTCGTTGCGCGACACGATGGCACGCGCGAACGAATCGTGCGATGGCAGGATCTCCTGCAAGATGGTGTTCGCCGGGCCGATGAGAATCGAGCCCCGCTCGTCACTGCCGGCGATTTCCGCCTGCGGCCTTACCATCGACGGAGGAGTGGCGACGGGTGCCTCGCTGGATCTGGAGCGGCCTGTCGAGATCGTCGGTTCGAAGGCAGGCTTCGTAAACGGTCTCGAGGTGCGTTCCGTGTGCGGCGTGACGCTGTACGGACTGACCATCAACGGATTCGGCGCGAACGGTGTGGTTCTGGGGGCACCAACGCCGCATCGATCCGGGCAGGAGTACCTGACGGTCGAAGGTTGCTTCATCGGCACCGACACGAAGGCTCTGGAAGCGCGCCCTAACGGGTTGCGCGGGATTTCCATCGAATCGCCGGACGCGGTTGCCGTTGTGACCAATAGCACGATCAGCGGCAACCAACGCAGCGGGATCGCCATCTGGTTCGCATACACCGTCAACATCTACGGCTGCCGCATCGGCCTGGGACGCGGCCTGCGGCCGCTCGGTAACGGCGCCAGCGGCGTGTTCGTAAACGGCGGGAATGCCTTCGTAGGCGGTCAAATCGCGTATAACCATGACTTCGGGGTCGCGGTCGGCAGGGACGCGTACCATGTAAACACGGAGCCCGAGGGGCTTTTCGCAAACGGCGTTCTCGACCTCGACTGGGGACTGGACGGCCCCACGTATAACGACCCCACGGGGCGCATGCCGCCTGCTCCGGCTCTGATCGACGCCTCCTACGACCCCGTTAAAAACAAGACCATTGTTCATGGCGTTCTGCCAGCGGCCGGGGGACGCCGCGTGAGCACTCTATTCGTCGTGCGGCTGTTCGAGGTGACTGCACATGGTTACGTTCTCCTCGATTCGCAGACGAATCTCTTTCCACCGGCCGGTGACCTGCCGTTCACGATGTCCGAGACCGGCGATCTGCGTGGCCGGCCGATCGTTGGGCAGACGGGTTTCTACGAGTTTCCGGACGGGCCGATGATCGACACATCGGAGTTGAGTGCGGCGCTGGTGGTGCATCCGTAAAGGCGTGCAATGCCGAGGGAGCGTCGGCTTGATCGATGCCGCGCAAACAGTTATTGTGTGTGAACTGTGACCCGGAAACTCGTTCCCTTTCTCCTCTTCCTCTTCGCTCTTCCCGCCCTCGCTTCCGTCGACTACGTCATGTCGGTCAACAGCAACGCCTTCGTCTCGCCGCTCGATCCGGGCGCACACACATTCCTGCTCGCGGCCGTGGGCCAGGTCTGCTGCCAAGCGAATGACCCGACCGAGGCCACCGTTACCATCACGCTGCCGCCGGGATCGACGAACATCAGTGCGCCGGGCCAGTTCGGAGGGTGGGCGTGCAGCGTCGACGGCACGACCGTCACCTGCACCACCTTTCTCGCCGCCAACCCGCCGTATCCAGGAATCGTGGTCGACTTCAACGTGTCGTCGTCGCCCGATGGTCTCGGCTTTCGCGGCAGTGCCACGCTCACGACGAAGGTTACCGATGATCACCCGAACAACAACGTCGCCAGCTTCTTCGTCTCCGTCTATCGCATTCTCCAGGTGACGACGGCGGACGACTTCGGCGCAGGCTCGCTCCGAGACACGCTCGATCGGGCCAACGCGCAGTGCGACACCATCGCCTGCAAGATGACCTTCGCCGGGCCGATGACGATCGAGCCGAAGTCGCCGCTCCCGGCCATTACCACGGGCCTGCTGATCGACGGCGGCGTCGCCCGCGACGCCTCGCTCGACATTGCGCGCCCGGTCGAGATCAGCGGTGCCAGGGCCGGTTTCGCCAATGGTCTCGAGATCCGTTCGTATCGCGGCGTGACGCTGCGGGGCCTGACCATCAACGGCTTCGGTGCAAACGGCGTCGTGCTCGCGGAGCCGAAGTCGCCCCCGTCGAGCGGCCAGGGGCAGATCACGATCGACGGATGCTTCATCGGCACGAACACCACCGCCACGGAGACGCGGCCGAACGGCATGCGCGGCATTGCCGTCGAGACGCCGTTCACGAACGCCGCGGTCTTGAATTCCACGGTCAGCGGGAATCGCTACAGCGGCATCGCCGTCTGGGCGGCGCAATCCGCCAGGATCAGTGGCCGCATCGGCGTAGGTCGCGACAACAGGCCCCTCGGCAACGGAGCCAGCGGCGTTTTCATCGATGGCGGCGACGCCCTGATCAGTGGATCGATCGCCTACAACCACGACTTCGGTGTCGCCGTCGGGCCGCACGCCGGACACGTCGATGCGGATGGCGGCAGCGTCTTCGCCAACGGCGTTCTCGACTATGACTGGGGACTGGACGGTCCGACCCGAACCGATCCATCGGGACGAATGCCGCCGGCGCCGGTGTTGACCGATGCCACGTACGATCCCGCGCGCGACGTGACGGTAGTCCACGGTGTGCTGCCGGCTGAGGGAAAGAAAGCGCTGGGTCTGTACGCGGTGCGCATCTTCGAACAGCAGCGGACGGCCGCGGTCACCGGACTTACACCGACCACATTTCTCAGCAATGCCTCTGTCGACCTGCCGTTTACGGCGAACGTGTCCGGCGACCTGCGTGGCCGGACGGTTGCCGGCCAGTCGCTCTACTACCAGTTTGCCGACGGGTTTCCGCTCGATTCCTCGGAGCTGGGTTCGGGCGTGGTGGTTCACTGAACTTGCGTACAATCCGCGCGCTTGTCCTGGCCCATCGAACACACCGGCATCGGCCGCATCGTCGTTCCGCCGTCGTTGCCGGATGGCTTCGGCCTTTTCTACACGACCATCGATTTCGATGGAGGACTCGATCAGGAGGCCGCCGCGCGGCTGATGCGGATCGTGCGCGATCGATTCGGTATCGACGCCACGCTCTCCACCTGCGTGCAGGTGCATGGCAGGAACGTCGTGCGGGCAACAAACGATACGAGATGGCGCGAGTGCGACTCATGCGACGCGCTTTTCTCGTCCGACGCCGGTACCGCCCTCGGCATCAAGGTCGCGGACTGTCTTCCTGTTTCGATCGCCGATATGGATCGCGGCGTCATCGCCAACATCCACTCCGGCTGGCGCGGTGCCGTCCAGAAGATTGCCACGGAAGCGATCGACGTCATCGGACCGGTAGGCGTTAACGCCCAGGCCTGGCTCGGGCCATCCATCCGCGTCTGCTGCTTCGAAGTAGGGGAGGAGGTCGTCGACGAGTTTCGCGCGTCGTATTCGAACGCCGAAGCGTTCGTCGATCGGAGCAACGCCAAACCGCACATCGACCTGCCCGCCTTGACCGCCGCGCTGCTCATCGAACGCGGCTTCGCTCCGCAACACATTCACGACTCCCGCCTCTGCACGCGTTGCGACGGCTCGATCTTCCACTCCTACCGCCGCAAACGAGGTGGACGCAACCTTGCAATTGCCGCAAGGTGAAACAGTGGATTCGTCGGCAAGTGGATCAGTAGATCAGTGGGGCAACCTCAGATTGTGCTGATCACTAATCTACTGATCCACTGATCTACTGATCCACTCATGACTGCATTCCACGCACGCCTTCCCCGACGCCGCACCGTTTTTCAGGTGATCTCCATCTCGGTGGTGGTCGTTCTCGTGGCGATCGGGCTCCTGACGCTCTACGTCTACAAACAGTCCGTCGGCAAGTTCGAGATCCGGCGTCTCTCGCTGCCGACGCGCATCTTCACCGACTTCACGCCGCTCCGCGGCGGTGTCGTGCTCGGTCCCGACGATCTCGTCGAGAAGCTCAATCGCCTCGGATACCGCCAGGCCGCCGCTCTCTCGCAGAGCGGCGATTACGTTCCCGGCCACGGGCAGATCGATCTCTACACGCGGGCCTTCACCCACCCGAGCGGGCAATATCCGGCCCAGCCGGTGCGTGTCGTCTTCAAGAGCGGCGGCATCGCCTCGGTTGTCTCCTTGCGCCAGGCCGCGCCGATCGACAACGCCGCGCTCGAGCCGGAGTTGCTGGCCTCGATCCTCAGCGATCAGCTCGAGAACCGGCGCCCCGTCACGCTCGATCAGGTGCCGCAGGTGCTGCAGGACGCCGTCGTCGCCACCGAGGATGTGCGCTTCTGGCACCACCCCGGCGTCGATCCGATCGGACTCACGCGGGCCCTCTTCCGCAACGTCCGCGCCGGCGGCGTCACCGAGGGTGGCTCCACGCTGACGCAACAGCTCGTGAAGAACTACTACCTCACCAACGAGCGCACCTTCAGACGAAAAGCGACCGAAGCCTTCATGGCAGTGATCCTCGACGCCAAGTTCTCCAAGCGCGAGATCCTCGAGGCCTACCTCAACGACATCTACCTCGGGCGGAACCGTTCCATCTCCATCCTCGGCGTCGGCGAGGCCGCGCGCTTCTACTTCGGCAAGCCGGTCTCCGAGCTCAACCTCGCCGAGGCCGCCTTGCTGGCCGGCATGATCCGCAGTCCGAACAACTACTCTCCCTTCACCCGCCCCGACCTCGCGCTCCAGCGCCGGACCACCGTCCTCGGGCTGATGCTCAATCAAAAGAAGATCACGCGACCGGAGTACGACGCGGCCATGGCCGCGAAGCTGCCCGCACAGCCATTCCGCCAGCGCAGCGGCCTGGCCTCGATTCCCTACTACGTCGACCGCGTGCTGCAGGAGATGTCCAGCGACTACGGCATCAAAGACGTCAAAGGACGCGGCCTGCAGATCTACACCGCCATCGACCTCAACGCCCAGGACACCGCCTCGCGGACGATCGAAGCCGGGCTGTCCGCGCTGGAGAAGGGGAGCCGCCGGCTGCGGCGTCCCGGTCAGCCATTGCAGGGCGTGATCATCAACGTCGATGTGCCGACCGGCGAGATCCGCGCGCTGATTGGCGGGCGGAACTACGACATCAATCAGTTCAATCGCGCGCTCAGTGCCAAACGGCAGATCGGATCGCTCGTCAAGCCGTTCGTCTACGCCACCGCGTTCGAGCCCAGTCTCTCGAATCAGAACATCACGCCGGCCACGCTGGTCAGCGACACGCGATTCATCCTCAAGCGGCGTTTCTCCGAGGACTGGTCGCCGCGGAACTACGAAGACGTCTATCACCAGACCGTCACCGTGGCCGAGGCGCTCGAACAGTCGCTCAACTCGGCGTCGGTGCGCATCGGTCTGGCTTGCGGCCTCGATCCGATCGTCCGTACCGCGCACACCCTCGGCGTCGTTTCCGACATCGACTCGAAGAATCCGGCCATGCTCCTCGGCGCTGTCGACCTCTCGCCGGTCGAAATGGCCGATGCCTACTCCACCATCGCCCGCGTCGGCTCGCGCGTGCCTCTCCATGCCGTCAAGTTCGTGACCGACGATCGCAACCGCATCCTCTCCGCCGGCGACGAGATCAAGCCGGTGCAGGTCTTTCCGGCGCGCGACATGTACATCCTCCTCACCGTGATGAAGGGCGTCGTCGACCGGGGCACGGCTGGCGGCACGCGCTCGATGGGCTTCCGGCTGACCGCCGCCGGCAAGACCGGGACGACGAACGACAAGCGCGATGCCTGGTTCATCGGATTCACACCGAAAGCGCTGACGCTGACCTGGATCGGGTTCGACGACAATGCCCCCACCGGCCTCTCCGGCGGCACCGGGGCCGTGCCGATCTGGACGCGCTACATGCAAGCCGTTACCGCCGGCCAGCCGAACGTCGACTTCGCCTCGCCGGACGGCATCGCCGTGGCCCAGATCGACGAGACCAGCGGCGGCCTGGCCGTCCCGGCCTGCCCGACGAACGTCGTCGTCACCGAGGCGTTCAAGTCCGGGACGCAGCCGATGAATCCCTGTCCCCTTCACAGCCCGCAGGCGCCTCCGGAGCCGCTGCTCGATCAGTTCGGCAATCCGATCGCCCTCGACACCGCCGGCATGCCGATCGCCCCCGAGTCGGTGACCGGCACACAACAGCAACTCCCCCCGATCACCCCCGAACCCGCCCCGCCCACCCTGACCGGCGGCTTCTTCAGGACCGAGACCGGCACACCGCCGACGGCTACGACGACCACTACGACCGAACCGCCGCCGACCACCACGACTACCACCTCGCCACCGCCGCCGGTGTAGCCGCATTTCTCACAGTCTGCTAGAACCGCACTTGCCACTCCCTTCGTCGAGAGTCCTTCTCCCCCAGCGCTTTTCATCTGGGGGAGAAGGTGCCGAAGGCGGATGAGGGGCGTTTTACGAGGACGTCACTCCCGCGCCTTCGAGCGCTCTCGGACCAGCGTCGGTAAGTCGCGCTTATCTCGTAAAGCGCCCCCCTCATCCGGCTTCGCCACCTTCTCCCCCGCAAGAAACCGCGGGGGGAGAAGACTCTCGACGAAGGGAGTGGCAAGGCTCTCGAGGGAACCAATTCAAGTGAGCGTGTGAGAATGCAGGTTAGGAGCGCAGTGCGAAGCGCACGCCGAGCCAGCCGGGAAGACAGCCAGCGCTCCGTTCCGCGTGCGCTTAGAATCGTGACCCAATGACACCGCGGCGCGCATGGATCGGGACCGCAATCATTGTGGTGCTCTCCGTTGGGCGCGTCGCGGCCACCCATCGCGTGTTCGCGCAGACGATGGATGAGCCCTGGCATCTGATCGCCGGTTACGACATCCTTAAGCACCACTCGTGGGCGACGGACTACCAACATCCCCCGCTGGCAAGAGTCTTCTTCGCACTCCCGTTCGTCAATGCGCCCGCGCCGACGGCGACGATTGCCGGCGCCCGCGCCGACGAGATCCTGTTGAACGGCAAATACACCAGCAACCTCGCCCGTATGCGCCTCGGCAATCTCCTTTTCCTCGCGCTCGGCATCATCTTCGTTGCGCGCTGGGCGATGCATCTGCTCACGCCGCAAGCGGGACTGCTCTCGGCTGCGCTCTTCGCCATGCTCCCTCCCGTTCTGGCGCACGGCGGACTGGCTACGACCGACATGGCGGTCGCGGCGATGTTGCCGTTCGCGCTCGATGAGGCCACGCGGCTCGCCGAGCTCCCGTCGTGGCGGCGCGCGGTGACGACCGGCATCGCCCTCGCTGCCGGTGTGCTCTCGAAGTATTCGTTCGTCGTCTTTTTCCCCCTCTCGGCATTCGTGCTAACGGTGCTCTGGATCGTCCGCCGGAGAAGGGCCTCGCCGATCCGTCCGGTCTTCCTCCTATGGGCGATTGCGGCCTTGCTCATCGCCGCGGCGCTGGTCTGGGCGGGATTCGGATTCAGCTTCGAGCCGATGATCCGCGGGCTCGCCGCGGTGCGCAATCACAACGCCACCGGCCACCGCAACTTCCTGTTCGGGCAAATGAGCTGGGACGGCTGGTGGTACTACTTCCCGGTCGCGCTCTTTTTCAAAACGCCCATCCCCTTTTTGCTGCTGGCCCTGACCGGATGCGTCCTGCTGGCTCGCCGGCATCCGGAAGTGCCGCTCATCGCCGCGGCGATCCTCGGCGTATCGATGACCAGCGACATCAACATCGGCATCCGCCACCTGCTGCCGATCTACGCACCGCTCGCCATCGCCGCCGCTGCCACCATCCTGGCCCTGCCGCGCTTTCGCATCGTGTCGGCAGCGCTCGTGGCCTGGCTGTTCATCAGCGGCGTGGCCGCGCATCCTGACTATCTGCCGTGGTTCAACGTCTTCGCACCGCATCCCGAGACGGTGCTCAATGACAGCAACCTCGATTGGGGCCAGGACGTCCTGCGGCTGGCGCGCTACACGCGCCAGGAGCGCATTCCGGAAATCTCGCTGCTCGTCTTCACCTCGGCCGATCTCGACCGTCTCGGCTTGCCGCCGCATACGCCCGTCAGGAAGATGGAGACCATTCACGGCTGGTTCGCCACGAGCGAGATGGAGATCGCCCTCGACGAGTCGCTCAGCCCCAGGATGAAGAGTTGGATGGACGGCATGATCGCCGGTAAGTCCTACACGCGCATCGGCAAGTCGATTCGCCTCTACCATCTCGATTAGAATTGGAACGGAGCGCTGGCGTCTCGCCGGCTGGCCCGGGGGCGTCTCGCCCCAGGGTGCTACTCGCCAAACATTCGCTGTTAACCAGAAGCGCAGCGGCGAGACGCCGCTGCGCCAGCCGGCGAGACGCCAGCGCTCCGTCCCGCCGGGTGGCGGAGTGAGTCGGGCTCAGCCGAGCGCTGAGGGCCAAAACCCCTTCCGGAGGCCCCAAAAGACACCTAAAAGTGCTCTTTCGACACTTTTTTTGCATCGGAGGGTAGGGACTGCCGCCTTTCCGTCACTCCTCTGGTAGGAGATGTTGATTGGTGATGGGTAACCCTGCCGCAAACCGTGCCGTTGAGCGTGTCCGGAACGTTGGATGGAAACCGGCCGCCGGCGCCGGTTCGTGCGGGGATCGCCGCTGCCGCGAGGTGGCGGCGAGGCCGCAGGTACTTTATTTTTCTGGAAGATCCGCCAGGCGAGCGTACTTGTGGTGGGCAAATGTAACGCCGAATGTGACGCCGAATGTGACAGACGACCAGTCCCAGGTTCCGACCGCGCATCCTCTCGAGGTGCTCTATCGCGAGCACGAGGGACTGCTCCGCTCGATCGCGCAATACCGGTACCGCATCCCTCCCTGTGATGCCGAGGCCCTCGTTCACGACATCTTCGCCTCGTTCCTCGAGCGGCAGCCCGAGGCCTTCGACGTCAAGGCCTTCCTCATCGGCTCGATCAACAACGCCTGCAAGCACTACTGGCGGAAGCGCCAGAACGAAGAGCCGCTGCTGCCTCACCATGAGCTGACGCCCAACGATGACGAAGCGGCCAAGCTGGAGCGCTGGGCCCTCCGCCTCAGCCTCGGCGCCACCCTGGCCCGGCTCGGCGGCAAGTGCAGCGAGACCCTCCGCCGCTACTACCTCCGTGACGAAAGCGCCGAATCGATCGCTCAGGAGCTTGACACGTCTCCTGCATACGTATGGCAACTGTTGTCGTCGTGCCGGAAACGCGCACGGCAGATCTATACCGCAATCACACGATCAGGATCATGAGCCACTATACCGAAGACGAACTCTCCGCTTACGCATTGCGTCCCGAGGCAACCGACGACCGGCAATCGGTCGAGCAGCACGTATCGAGTTGCTGCGACTGCAGGGACGCCCTCGACATCATCGAAGCATTTGATACGGCCCTCCACGATCCCTTGCCGTGGCAAGTGGCCGAATCGATGCCGGCCCGCCGCAACGCGCCCCCCGCGCTGCTCGATCAGGCCAGGGCCATCGCCTCCGCCGATGCCCATGCCCGCGATCTGGTGATGCCCCTAGTCAGCTCCGCCATCCGTTTTCGCCAGGCGCGCATCGACGATGACCCGCGCTTCTTTACCCTGGCCGTGATCCGGCTGCTCTGCAAAGTCGCCAACGGCATGCACGAGCGCCAGCCCCAGTTCGGCCTCGTCCTCGCCGACACGGCCCTCAGCATCGCCCGGAAGCTCCCGGAATCGTTGAAGGCGAGATCCGCCTGGTACGAAGGGACAGCCTGGAAGGAGCGCGCCAACGCCCTTCGTTACGTCGGCCGCTTCAAGGAGGCCCAGGAGGCGTTGGGCCGCGCCGAGGAAGCGTTCGAGGGGGATGACCACGTCGAGCCGTTCGATCTGGCCATCGTTGCATACGTGCGGGCCACGATCTATTGCGAGATGCAGCGCTTCGAGGATGCGATCATCTGCGCGCGTTCCGCGGCCGCCACGTTCCATATCTACGGGGACACGCGCAGATACCTTTCCGCGCTTCTTGTGGAGGCGGTCGGTGATTACGGCGCCGGTCGCGATCGGGAGGCTGTCGTGATTCTGGAGCGTGTGGCAATCCTCGCGCGCGTGGCGCACGAGCCGGAAATGCTGGCTCGCGCTCTGGCCAACGCGGCGAACTCCTACACCCGTCTTCACGAATTCACGAAGGCGTCCGCGTACTACGCCGACGCCATCGCGGTCATCGACGATCTCGACATGCCGACCGAAAGTGCCCGTCTGCACTGGGCCAGGGCCGCACTGCTGCTCGATCGGGGAGATTTCGACGAGGGCCTGGCCGGTCTGGAGCGCTCTCGCCTCCAGCTCAGCCAGCTCGGAATGGCAAACGACTCCGCACTGGCTACGCTCGACCTCGTGGCCGGACTGCTGGCCGCCGATCAACCCGAGCGGGTCCCCGATCTCTGCCGCGGCATTACGGTGACCTTCTCCTCGGAGGGCATGACCCGGAGCGCGAAAAAAGCACTGGCCTATCTTGCGGAAGCCGTTGCAAGTGGACAGGTTACGCCCGAAGAAGTCCGCCACGTTCGCGGGTTTCTGGAGCGTCTCCCCGACCGCCCGCACGAAGAATTTCAGCAGATTCAATAAAAAACACTCAGGATTCCGTCTCTCGCGTCACTTTAAGGGCAGGGCGCCCTTCTTGATCCGGTTAACTACCGAAAAGGGGAGGGTTTATGCGGAATCACGTTCGGAAGTCTGTTGTGTGTGTTTTATTGGTCGCCGTCATGTCGATGACGGTCCCGGCGATGGCGTTGTCACGCGAAGGCAGGGCGCCTCGCGACCTCTTCACCCGCATCAGACAAATCATCGCCCACATTCTCGATGACATCGTCCCCCCCGATCCTCCGCCGCCTGGAGACAAGTGGACTCTGCCGCCTGGCTGATCATTCGATAACGAAGCCGTCCAGCGGTTGCCCTCCTCTTTCAAATTCGGGCCTTGTCCAGTCGAGCAATGAGATCGACTCGATGTTTCGTGTGGTAAATCCGTGAGACTTCTGACGGAGCTTCGTCCGTGGCGGCTAGAATGCGTTCCCGCGCATGAAGCCGAAAGCAGAGCACCTCGAGCGGATTCAGGCCGCCGCGACGATCGCCATCGCCGCCACCGCCTGTGAGGCTGACGATTCGGCAGCGGATCATGCTGCTGCCTCGTCTCCGTTTGATGCCATCTACGATACCTATGCGCCTCTCATGCGCAGGATCGCCGTCGCAAAATTCGGCATTTCCATGAACGACGCCGCCGATCTGGTTCATGACGTTTTCGCCACGTATCTCGTGAATCCGTCACGCGTGACGGAACTTCGCCCGTACCTCATCGGAGCCATCTGCAACGCCTCGCGCAGCTATCTTCGCAGGATGGCCGCCAAGGATGCGGTCTGCTCCGGTCTCGATGATTGCGTGGCCGCAAGCGACCAGGGGCTGCTGGATGCCGTGGTCCGGGATGTGCTCGTAGGCCGGATTCTCGGACGCCTCGGCCGCAGTTGCCGCGACTTGCTGTATCGCTTCTATTTCCAGGGTGAAACGATCGCCGTGATCGCCGAACAACGCAACACCACGGCCGGATACATCGGCCGCCTGCTTCACTTCTGCCGCAAACGCGCGCGCGATGCGTATCAGGCCATGGAGAATAGACAGTCATGATCCATCTCAGCGACGACGAGATCTCGCTGTTTGCGATCGGGCGTGAACTGGTCGACAGCCCTGATGCGGCCGAGGCGCATCTTGCCTCTTGTCCGACTTGCCGCGGGTGGATGGAGATTCATCAGCATTTCGACGAGTCACTTCGCGGCTCCGAGCCATGGCTCGTCGCAAACCCTGCCGCCGATCCCTACCGCCAATCGCTCCGCGAGATGGCGTTCCAGACGCAACGCGAGGACGAGGAGGCAGGTCAACTCCTGGCTCCCCTCCTGGCAGAGCCTGAACGCGTCGCGTGGGGGGAGTTGGTGAATGACTCGAGATATCGGACGGGCGGTGTCGTTCGAAGGCTGTGCGAAGCAGCCCATCAAGTATGCCCACGAGTACCCGAGCAAGCGCTGACTCTGAGCAAAGCGGCGATCGCGATCAGTGTGGTACTGCCGGACGATCTCTATCCCGCGCGGGCCGTATCCGTGTTACGCGGCCTGGCTTGGAAGGAGCTAGCCAATGCGGCACGGTTCCTCGATCGATTCCACGAAGCCATCGAGGCATTGGCGCGGGCGGAATCATTCCACCGCCACGCCGCCAGCCCCGAGGTCGACCTCGCCATCATTGGAGGAATCAGAGCGTTGCTTTTCTTTGGCATCGATGACATCGATGGCGCCGACGAGTGTGCGAAAGCCTCGTTGGAGATGTTGCTGCATCTCGGCCAGGAATTGCGTTCCCTCAATGTCATGACCGTGCAGGGTACCGTGCTCCGGCAGCGAGGTGAGTTTACCCGCAGTATTGAAACGCTCACCCGGGTACAGGAGCTGGCGGAGTCGATGAAGGACCCCCTTTGGCAGCGTTTGGCAGCCTGCAATCTGTCATGGAGCTTTCTCGAATCCGGCGATCCACTGACGGCCGCGAAGTTCATTCGCACAGCCCGCGACGGTCTTGCCGAATTGGGCTACCTCAGCGACGTAACCCGCTGCGATTGGGGCCTCGCCCTCGTCTCGCGGGATCTCGGCAACTACCGCGAAGCCCTCGCTCAGTTACTCGCCGTGAGCGCATCGTTCGCGGAGCAAAAAGTCGTCGTCGATAGCGCCACGGCAATGGTCGAGGCGTTTGAGATCATGCTCGCTCTCGGTGAGACTGAAGACATCGAGCGCCTCGCCACCGGTCTGGTCGAGACATTTACCGAGGCCGGCAAGATGGAGAGCGCGCTCACTGCGCTCGCGTACATCAAGGAAGCTGCCGCCGGGAAATCGATCACTCCCGAGATCCTGCGCGCGGCCCGAACCTTCCTCCGGCGCGTCGAGCGTCACCGCGACCTCATTTTCGTTCCCCCACTTGTTTCTTGAGGCGCTGGTGTAAACAAAGTTCCCTCCACAACACTCCTCCAGACATCAGGAGAGAGGTTCATCGAACGTGCAGGTGCCGGGTCCGGGCAACGCGTTCCAGCCCCGTCGCCGCTTCTATGGCAATACCGAGCGGTTAGGTTTTCAGCGTTTCCCGACAATCAAACGATTGAGAGTGAACGGAGCGTGCCTCATGCGTCGTGTCTTCCTGGGGATCCTTGTCCTTGTTGCCTGTCTCGCGGCCCTGCCGGCCTTCGCCGTCTGGCCCCTTCCGCCCTACAGTACCTATCCGTGCGCCGCGGGCAGCGTCACCCCCGCCTCCAACTGCATGGATCAGGGTGGCCGCCCGACGGACCACTATCAGACCAAGCTCTCGGAGCGCAGCGTTACCACGTCCAACGTCTGCACCCCGGTATCCGGACAGTTCGGCGGTTTCTGCGACGGTCCGGGATGCACGTCGCAAGGAGGCTTTTGCCGTCAGCCGAGCATCCTCGGCACGCCGACGGCCAGCGCAGCCTCCCTCGGTACGAACGGCGGCTATCTGCTCGTCGACGTCGAGTATGACTTCCCGAACAACTACTGCCAGCTCTCGCCCGACGGCGACGTCGCCGAATGGCCGATTGTGTTCAATGACTTCCACCTCAACCGCCTGCGCGTGTTGAACGAGAACGGCGTAGTCCTCGTGGAGTCGATGGCGGTCTTCGAGCACGGGCGATGGCAGCCGCTGGTGCCGGTTGGCTGCCTGGGAAAGATCACCGTGGAGGTGGTCAACCACTGCAACGGCGCAAGCGACCGGCGGGACATCATTCCGGCCAACGATCCCGCCAACCCGCTGAACCTCTGTCCCGACAAGGGCTGCTCCTGCCCGATGCAAGGGAGCACCGGCAATGGCGCCCCTGGCGGACCCCGCTCGGCCGGCCAGCCGATCAACGTCGGCTCGGGCGACGTGACGCTCAACGTTCCGCTCTTCCGCATCGCCCAGGAGCCCATGTCGCTCTCGATGGGTCTCACCTACCACAGCTCTCTCCCCGGCAACCCGCGCCTGGTGCCATTGCCGATGGGTCTCGGCTGGACGCATGACTTCAACCAGACGCTCCGGCCGATCGACCCTGCCGCCACATACCTCATGCGCTTCGGACCGGACGGCGACGAGCATATCTACACCCGGGTGCCGAACAGCCAGACGTGGGTCGCCAGCGGCCCGGCGGAGATCCGCGGCAGCGTGACGCTCTCCGGCTCACAATTGCTGCAGAAAGACCTGATGGGAACCGTCACGGCGTTCGATGCCGGCAGCGGCGTCTGGCTGTCGACGACGGACCGGTGGGGGAACGCCATCCGAGGCACCTACACCGGCTCGCAGCTCACCACGATCACCGATACAGCCGGTCGCCGGGTGCAGCTCTCGTACAGCGGCTCGCTCCTGTCGCAGATCGTGCTGCCGGACGGGCAAACGTGGCGCTTCGCCTATACGGGCGGCGTCCTCACGTCGATCTTCGATCCGATCCACGCCGGCTCGGTGGCGTGGCGGACCTTCAGCTACGACCCCGATACGCGGGGCACGGTCCGTCTCCTCAGCGCGATGCGCGACGAGTCGGGGAGGCTCGTGGAAGGGCACGCGTACGACGGGCTCGAGCGCGGCATCAGCTCCTTCAGCGAAGGCAACCAGAATCTCGTCACCGTGCAGTACGACGCCAACGGCGTCCAGAACCGCACCATCGTTACTCACGCCCTCGACGCGGCGCTGACCCAGACGGCCACCTTCGATCTGATCTACCAGAACGGCCGCTTTCTTCCTCTGCACATCGATGGCAACTGCTCAACGTGCGGCGGCGGCGGCGACACACAGGCGTACGAATACGACGGCTCCAATCATGTCACCCGCCGCACCGACGCGCACGGCCATGTGACTGCCTACGGTTACGACGCCAACGGCAACGTCCTCTCGCGTACCGACGCCGTCGGCACACCGCGGCAGCGCACGGTTTCGTTCGAGTACGGCATGGCCTCGTGGCCCTCCTATGTCACGAAAACCATCGAGCCTTCGGCGGCCAGACCGGGATCGACGAAGACGATGACGAACACCTGGTCTCCCGACGAGACCACCCTTACCGTCTCCCGCACCGGCTATCTGAAGGCGGCCGATACGTCGCCAACGGTCCTCACGGACGTGACGACGTATGACACGCGTCACCGCATCATCCGCACGGATGGCCCGCGCACCGACGCCGCCGACGTGACCACGCGTAGTTTCTATGCCGACGACGACGCCGTGGTGAACCGCCGCGGGCGGCTTCGGATGACCACCGACGCCTCCAATCTCACCAACACGAGCGACGACTACGACCTCTACGGCACGGCGCGATCCTCGATCAGCGCGAACGGAGTGCAGACCATCGTGCAGACCGATCTCCGAGGACGGACCGTGAGCCGGAACGTCAAGAGCGTGCCGGGCGATCCGCGCGAGACCGCCGACTACGTCCATACCTGGACCTACGACGGCCGAGATCGCATGGTCCGTTCCGCGCGGCCACTCGGCAACGGACAGGTGATCGGTTACGAGGACGGAACCAACCGTCAGCTCGATACGACCCGCGTCGACGGGACCGGCCGGGAGTACGAACGGCAGCACACCACCTACAACAGCGTCGGCAATGCGGTGAGGATCGAGGATCAGCAGTGCGTCACCCCCGCCGCGCCGTGCGCGGCCTGGGTCACGAAACGATCGGAAGACTACGGATTCGACGTCCACGACCGGCTGACGCGCATCATCCGCGGCGACGGCTCAACGACGGCCATCGTCTTTGACGCCGACGGGCTGACGGTGGGGATGCAGGATGAGAATCATGCCGCGCCGAACACCGTGTACGCCTACGACGAGCTGCACCGGATGACGAGCATCTCCCGGAAGCTCGGTGCTGGCAACGCTCTTTCGCAGTACGCGTACGACGTGCTGGACAACATCGTTGCCGTCACCGATCCGAACGGAAACGTCACCCGGCGCGACTTCGACGACTTCGGGCGCTTGCAGCAGATGGTCAGCCCGGTGAGCGGCACCACCTCGTACGTCTACGACGCCGCCGGCAACGTCGTCTCCGTGACTGACGGCAACGGCGCGGTCACCTCGCGGGTCTTCGACGCCGACAGCCGCATCCTCTCCGAGACATCAGCGAGGAGCGGCCTCACGCCGGAGACCATCTCCTGGACCTACGACGACCCGACCGCCGGCAACTACGGCGAGGGTCGCGTCCGCAGCATCACCGACCCGATCGGCTCGATGACCTACGCGTACGAGCGCCGCGGCCTTGTGCGCACCGAGGACCATACCGTCCAGGGCAACGCCTACACCCTCGGCTACGGCTACGACCCGAACGGCAACCGCAACGCCATGACGTATCCGTCGGGGCGCGTCGTCAACTACGCCTTCGACTTCGCCGACCGGCCGCAGAGCGTGAGCTCGAGCGGCACCACCTATGTCGGCAGCACCAGCTATCTGCCCTTCGGTCCACAGACGCAGCTTACTTTCGGCAACGGCACGACCAGCACCATGTCGTACGACGTTCGCTACCGGCCCGTCGAGAACAAGCTCGCCGGCGGCGCCGGGGTCATCGCCGACTACGGCTACAGCGAAGACGCCCTCGGCAACGTCACCGCGATCCGCGACCTCGTCGATCCGAGCTACAACCGCAGCTTCGGCTACGACGACCTCAATCGCCTCACGTCGGCAAATACGGGCGGCTCGCTTTGGGGGAACGGCTCGTACGCCTACGACGCCATGGGCAACATGACCGCGCTCTCTCTCGGCAGCGCGCGCACGTCATCGCTCGCGTACAGCGGCACGCTGCCGAAGCTTTCCGCCGTCACCGAGAACGGCTCCACGCGCGCCGTCGGCTACGACGCCGCCGGCAATGAGCAGACCGTCGGTGCCGCCACGTACACCTACTCGCCGCGCAACTTCCTCGCCGGCGGCGACGGCCTCAGCTACGGCTACGACTGGCGCGACCTTCGCGTGATCACCACCGTCGCCGCCGCCCTCGGCACCTTCAGCGGCAACGTCGTCACCGCGGCCACCGGCGCGCCGGTCGGCGGTGCGACCGTCACCGTCGACGGTACCCTCAACTCCACCGTCACTGACGCGAACGGCAACTTCTCGCTCAACCAGCCGGCCGGCAACTTTACGCTCACCGTGGTGAAGCTCGGCTTCCTCCCCGAGACCACGACCGCCTTCACGCTCGGTGCGGGCGCCGCGGTCGGCGTCGGCACAGTCAAGCTTTCAGTCGCTCCGTCGACGATCACCGGCACCGTCGTCAGCTCCCTCGGCGGCAACGTCGCCGGCGCCACGGTGGCCTTGAGCGGCACGACCGCCACCGCCTCGACCGACTCGCTCGGCAAGTTCTCCGTCACTCTGCCAGCCGGCACCTTCACGGCCACCCTCACCGCCGGCGGCTATCAGTCGTCGACGACGGCGCAATTCACGACGCAGCCGGGGCAGACCTATCCGCTCGGCACGATCACACTCACCGCGATCCCCGCCACGGTAACCGGCACCGTGGCCAGCTCCACCGGAGGCGCCGTCGCCGGCGCCACCGTGACGGCCATCGGCGGACCGGCCGGTGCGAGCCACACGGGACGCTTCGTCACGCTGGCCACGAACAGCACGACCACCGATGCCAGCGGCAACTTCACCCTCTCGCTCGCCGCCGGCACCTACAGCTTCACCATCTCCAAGAGCGGCTTTGGCACCACCACCACCGCCGACATCACTCTCGGTGCAGGGACGACCTTCTCCACCGGCACGATCGTGATCGATCCCCTCGGCACGATCACCGGCCTCGTCGTCAGCCAGGCCTCCGGCTCGCCGGTGGTCAACGCAACGGTCACCGTCAGCGGCAGCGTGAACTCGACCTCCACCGACGCCAGCGGCCGTTTCTCGATCCAGCAGCCGCCCGGCAGCTACTCGATCCACGTCTCCGCGGCCGGCTTTGCCGACACCTCGACGGCGTTCTTCACTCTTGCGCCGGGCGCGACATTCGACGCCGGTACGATCAAGCTTCCGCCGGTGGCCCTTGCGGTCTTCGTCGGCTACGCCGATGACCTACGTGCAAGCGCGAACTTCCCTGTGCCGTGGTCTGGCTCGCCGAACGTCGTCTACATCGGCACGCCGTCGCCGATCGACGCCGGAGCGATTCGCCTCGACAACAACACCGACGCGCCGATGCCGGTCGACAACGTCACCGTCGACCTGGGGCGCCCAGGTCCGACATTCAATCTCTGGGGAAGCTTCACCGTGCCGTCGCACGGGTCGGTCATCCTCACCCAGACGCAGCAGTTCAACTTCGACACGAGCGACACGCCGATCGTCGGCTGCGGCGGAACGCTGGTCGCGGGCGATCCGCGCGTGCCGCGCGTCATCGTCACCACCGGCGGCGCGGCCACGACGTACTTCGACACGGGGCACATCCTCGACACGGGGGGCTTCGATCTCGCCTGCCGCGGCAACGAGTCGCTGCAGTGGCGGCTCATCGGCACGACCGGCATCAACGCCAACGGCGACTTCCTCCTGGGACCGCCCACCGGCACGAGCCAGCTCGGCCAGCCGTACACCGTGACCGCCTCGGTCACCGACGGTACCGGCCAGCCGCTGGCGAACGTCACCGTGGGCTTCACCATCATCGCCGGGCCGAACCGCACCCGCACCGGCACCGCGACCACCGACACGAGCGGCCATGCCAGCTTCAGCTACACCTCGAACATCGCCGGCACCGACACGATCCAGGCAACGATCACGAATGCCTCGGGCGGCTCGTCGACGTCGAACCCCGTCACCGTGAATTGGCCGGCCTTCACGAACATCAACGTCTTCGTCGGTTATGCCGATGATCTGCGCGCCGGCGCGTCGTTCCCGAACCCGTGGCAAGGCTCGCCCGGTGTCCTCTTCATCGGCAGCCGCGGTCCCGGCTGGGACACCGGCGCGATTCGCATCGACAACACCAGCGACGTCTCGCTGCACATCGACAACGTGAACGTCGACATGCAGTACGGCGGGATCCACTACAACCTCTGGGGCAACTTCGACATCCCGGCGCACCAGTCGGCGATCGTGGCGCAGACGAGCGGAAACAACTTCGACAGCTCCGATCCCGGCTATCTCGGATGCGGCCAGCAGGTCTCGCCGACCGATCCGCGCATCCCGAAGATCAACATCACCATCGGCGGGCAGACGGCCAGCTACCTCGACACCGCCCACATCCTCGATACGTTCGGCTACGACCTGGCATGCATCCGAAACGAGTCGCTGCAATGGCGCCCGGTTGGCTCATCATCGACAGCGGACGCCGGTCATCTCACGCTGCAGCCGCTGGCTACCGTCACGCCGGTGGGCGGCAACGACACCGCGACCGCCATCGCCACCGACGCGGGCAACGAGCCGGTGGCGGGGCTGCGCGTCGACTTCCGCGTCGTCTCGGGGCCGAACAGCGGCAGGACCGGCTCCGCGACCACGAACAGCAGCGGCATCGCCACGTTCACCTACTCGTCGACGGTGACCGGCACCGACGTCGTCCGCGCCTCCATCACCAACTCGGTCGGCGCGGTCCTGACCTCGAACGACGTCAGCTCGACGTGGGTCTCCACCGTCCGCCTCACGCTCTCGCCCGCCACCGCCACGACGACGGTCGGTACACCGTATAACGCCACGGTCGTTGTGACGGACGGCGGCGGCACGGCGCTCGGGAACGTCTTCGTCACCTTCCGCGTGACCGCGGGTCCGAACAGCGGCAAGACGGGACCGGGGATTACCAACTCGGCCGGACAGGCCCTCTTCACCTACTTCTCGATCGTCCAGGGCACCGACACGGTCGTGGCCTCGGTCGTCGGCTCCGGCGGCAGCGCGATCCTCTCCAACAACGTGAGTTCGATCTGGGTCGCGCCGATGGCCATCACCCTCGCGCCGTCGGCGGCAACGACGCCGATCGGATCGAGTTACACCGCCACCGCCTTCGTCTCGAGCGGTGGCTCGCCGTCGGCGGGCGCGCCGGTCACGTTCAACGTCGTGGCCGGGCCGAACGCCGGCATGACGCAATCGTCGACGACCGACGGCGCCGGCCACGCCACGTTCACGTATTCGTCGGCGACGATCGGCACCGACGTGATCGAGGCCAGGACCGGCAGTCTCACCTCGAATCAGATCGTGGCCAAGTGGATCGCCGTGCCGACGCTGCTCGTCTACACGGGCGACGCCGCAGGCGAGTACAACGATCCGATGACGCTCGCGGCGCGCCTGACCGACGCGACGAGCGGTGCGCCGGTGAGCGGCAAGACGCTCTCGTTCAACTTCGGCGGACAGACGTTCACCGCCAACACCGATGGCAACGGCACAGCGCGCGTGACCGTGACGCCGGCCATGACGCCGGGGGCGGTTGCACTCTCGGTCAGCTTCGCCGCTTCCGGCTCGTACACCGGCTCGTCGGTCTCGCTCTTCGTCAACGTCGTGCGCGACGAGTCGGCGATTCGCTATATCGGCAAAACGGCCGTCGCGAACGGAATGACGCAGACGCTGACCGCGCTGCTCACCGATCCCGACGGCGGCGCGCCGCTCACCGGCCGCCTGGTTACCTTCACCATCGGCGCGCTCACCGCGGTGGCGACGACCGACAGTAGCGGGATCGCCTCAGCGGCCGTCACCGTGCCGCCCTCGCTTGGCACCGGACCGATCCGTCTCACTGCCTCCTTCGCAGGCGACGCCACCAACGTGCCGGCGTCGACGAGCGTCCCGGTGATCCTCTATCAGCCACAGTCGTTCGTGATCTGGGGCGGTAACACCGTCCCGCCGAAGAGCGGCGATCGCGTGAACTTCTGGGGCAACCAGTGGGATGCGCAGGTCACCGGCGGCGACTACGACAACAAGGCCGACTTCAAGGGGTGGGCGGTGCCGGCCGGCTCGCCGATCGCCCTCTGCGAGGCCGGGGTTCACGCCACCGGCGCATGCTGGACCTCGAAGGCGGGGCAGTCGTTCCCGCCGGCGTCGATCGAGCGCTACATCAGCGTGATCGTCTCGACGTCGATCAACAAGGCCACCGGCGACACCGCCGGCAACATCGCCGCGACCGTGGTCGTGCGCGTCGATCCGGTGCCGGTCTATGGCAATGATCCCGGCAAGCCTGCCTACGGCGTGATCGTCGCCGTGATCGACGACGGCGCGCATCTCTTCGCCGCAACCGTCGCCCGTCCGGCGGCGACGGCCGCCGCGGCGCCGCAGTTCTTCTTCCGCCATGTGACGCATCCGCATGCGGTGCAGGTCGTGTCGCTGGTGACTCCCGGCCTTGCGGAGATCGCCGTCAGCAACGAGTGGATGTCCATGACCCGGACGTCGGTGTTGACGCCGGCGGCGCTCACCGTCGCCGCGGGAAGCCGCCGCTACTCGTTCTATTCACCCGAGATGAAGCTGATCGCCGAGACGGCGCTCGCCTCCAGTGGCGCGCCCGCCATCGCCTACGAGTACATCTGGTTCAACGGCCACCCTGTCGCGCAGGCCGACGCCGGCGGCGCGACGCACTGGACGTTCACCGACCACCTCGGCACGCCGCTCCTGCTGACGAACAACGACGGCTCGACCTATTGGCGAGCCGAGTACGAGCCGTTCGGCGCCGTCTTCGCCCTCCGTTCCGCGGACGTACATCAGCCGCTCCGCCTCCCCGGACAGGAGGCCGAACAGCTCAACCTCGGCGCCAACGGCGTGACCGAGCGCGAGTACAACGTCAAGCGCTGGTACCGCAGCGCCTGGGGACGCTACTCGCAGGCCGACCCGGTGCCGTCCATCCGCGCCGTGGAGCCCAACCTCTATGCCTATACCCAGGACGGCCCGACCAACAACGCCGACCCATGGGGGCTCTTCACCGTCGACAAGTCGTGCCACTGCAAGCACGGCAAGTACGACTTCGAGGAGCACGGCACCGTCGAGCAGGGCATCGACATGATGTGCAACAAGTACCTGAAGAACGACGGCTGCTGGAGGGCCGTCCGAGGATTGTCCCGAGGCATTCCGAAAGACCGCAACGAGCAGGAATCGCTCGGTCACTGCCTGCAGCGCCGCTGCAGCGAAAAGAACATCGTCATCCGCTGCGACGAGAACACCGATCCGCAGCACCCGAAGGCTTGCGGCAAGGACGATCCCAAGTCCGGCGACATCATGTTGATGCGCGGCGACTACACCGGCAGAACCTACGGCGACTGCTACTACGACGTCGGACCGCCGGGTACCACCTTCGGCGGCTGGTCGGCCACCATCTTCCACGAGTCGATCCACTCCTGCGGGTGGGACGACGAGACGTGGCACGAAAATCCCACCACCTATGACCGCGTTTTCAGCAACATCATGCAACGCTGCGCCGGAGTGCCATACTGAGGGCGATGCAAAGGCGCTCCGTGATTCTCGGCTCGTCCTGGCTGGCGTGGCTCCTGGCGACAGGAGCCGCGCCCGCCTGGCGGGCCATGGGTGTCCGCCCCCAGGACTGGCCGCCGCAGATCAACTATGTCCTTCTGCCGGCCCGGCCTGATCCTTCGTGCCTCTACTCGTCCGTCGCCGAAGTGCTCTTCGTGATCGCTGTCGGTCTGCTCTGTTGCATTCCGGTCGAGCTCGCGAAGTTCCGCGCCGGGCGCCCTGCCGTCTACGCGCTGCTGCTCATCTTCCAGCTCCTGCTCGTGCTCGACGTCGTCCGCTCCTACGCCTGGGATTGGTGGCTGGCCCTCCTCGCCTTCGTCATCACACTGCCGGACATTCCGCAGTCGCATTGGAGCGTGGCCTGGAAGTGGCCATGGGTGAGTGGCGTCTATCTTGCCGCATTCACCGCCCGGCTTCTCCTTGCGCGCGAAGACGATGCAGCCGCGTGAGGATGGCCTCCTTGCCTCGTCGGCGCGGTATTCTTCATGTTCCGATGAGCGATGCGGCGGCGAAGTCGTGGGCGGTCCTGTTTGCCAGGCTGGTGCTCGGCCTGATCTTCTTCATGGCCGGCACATGGAAGGTCTTCGTCCTCGGTCCCGCCGGACACGTGCAGCGCTACTTCCTGCCCTTCCAGCACACCTTCCTGCCGGTGTGGTCGTTGTGGGCGGTCGGATACACCATCCCCTTCATCGAGCTCATCGCCGGCGCCATGGTCATCGTCGGACTGAAGACGCGCTACGCCCTGGTCGGACTCGGCGCCGTCCTGGTCATCGTCACCTTCGGCCATCTCCTCGAACAGCCTCTCTATGCCCTTCACGAGCACGTCATTCCCCGTCTGGCGCTGCTGCTGTTCGTACTGCTCATGCCGGAGGCGCTCGATCGATTCTCGATCGACGCCCTCCTGCAGCGCCGGGGATGACCGGACACGCATGCGCCTCTGGTCGATCCATCCCCGCTATCTCGACGCCAAGGGACTGGTCGCGCTCTGGCGCGAATCGCTGCTGGCCCAGGCCGTCCTGGCCGGGCTGACGCGCGGCTACCGGAACCATCCGCAGCTCGCGCGCTTCCGCGAGCATCGCCATCCCGCCGCCGCCATCGCCGTCTATCTCCGTCATGTCGCCGGCGAGGCAGGGGAGCGCGGCTACCATTTCGATCGATCGAAGATTCCGTCGAAGACCACCTCATCGAAAATCGCCGTCTCGCAGGGACAGCTTCAATTCGAATGGCAGCATCTGATGGCCAAGCTACGCGCCCGCGATCCCGCCCGCCACGATCGTTTCGCCGAAATCGCCGCCCCCGACCCACATCCCAGCTTCCGCGTCGTTCCCGGCGCGATCGCGGATTGGGAGCGGGTAAAAAACGTTTGACCACAGAGGCACAGCGCGGCGTAGCCGAAACCAAACGCGTGTCTGTGCCAGCGAGAGGACACAGACGTTTATTTTTCTCTCTGTGTTCTCGGTGCCTCTGTGGTTAAACGCCTTTGACTTTGCAAGCTAGAATTCCCCATGCACATCATCGCGGACGCAGCCCTCGTCATCGTGGCCGTGCTCCATCTCGCCTTTCTGGTCCTGGAGATGTTTCTCTGGACCAAACCCTTCGGCATGCGCACCTTCCGGCTCTCCCCCGAGCTCGCCCAGGCCACGGCCGGCCTGGCCGCCAATCAGGGGCTCTACAACGGCTTCCTCGCCGCGGGCCTCCTCTGGGGCGTCATCGGCGGCGAGGGTGCCTACACCATCCGGATCTTCTTCCTCGGATGCGTGATCGTCGCCGGCATCTTCGGCGGCCTCACCGCCAAGCGCTCCATCATCTACATGCAGGCCCTCCCCGGACTCCTGGCCCTTCTGGCCGTCATGCTCGCCCACAAGGCGTGACGCGTTTGCGCGGCAGAACGATGGAGCGAAGATGGTGGCCGAGCCTTGGGCAACCACCGCCGCCGGCCGTGCCGGTCTAGAATCATCGCCGTCCAATGGAACTCCTTCTCTGGAGATGGAGCACCACCGCGCAGATCACGTCTGCTCTGATGATCGCGGTATTTTTCGTCGTGCTCGGGCGGTCGGTGCGCCGCGTGGAGATGCGCCCCTGGATGTACGCCTGGCTCGCCAATCTCGCGGCGCTGCTGGTGACGTGCATCTTCTGGTTCGCGCAGCCCAGCTCTCAATTCGCATTCATCGTTCTGCGGGGAAGCTACTTCTTCTGGAAGACGATGTTCGTCGTGCTCCTGGTGGCCGGTGCCTGGAGCTTCGTGCGCCGGCGGCCGGGCCTCGTCGTCCGCCGTGCGGTCATCGCCTGCATCCTCGTCTATGCCATCGTTGCGGCGTTTACGGTCGATGCCATCGACAAGGTCGGCGTCGTTCAGTCGGCGGTCATGGCGCTCATCCTTGGCGCGTGCGCGGCGGCCCTTCTCGTCAGACGTTCTCCCGGCGCCGGATGGCTGACCGCCGGCCTCACCATTCGCGCGCTCCTGGCCGCCGTTGAAGCGGTCGCGCACTTCGCGCGAATCGTCCCCATGCGCCGGTTGCCGGAATCGATGGTCGGGCTCTTCGTCGCCTCCTATTCGTCCTTCGACACCGGCGCGGAATGGGTCATCGCCCTCGGCTGCGTCCTCATTCTTTACCGCACCATCCAGCAGGAGCTGACCAAATCGAACATCGATCTGACCGCCGCCCAGGGAGTGCTGCAGCAGCTCGTCGACCGCGATCCGCTGACCGGCCTCGCCAACCGGCGCGCACTCCCCGAGATCTTCCGGAACGTCTTCGACACCGGGGCCACCATTCTCTTTTTCGACCTCAACGACTTCAAGGGAATCAACGACGCCTACGGACACCAGACCGGCGACGAATGTCTCCGGCGTTTCGCGCGCGCGTTGCAGGCCAGCTTCCGGCCGGGCGATCACGTCATTCGCTACGCCGGCGATGAGTTCGTCGTCGTGGCGCCGTCCGCCGATCCCTTGGCGCTGCTCGAGCACGTGGAGCGCATGCGCGAACGCCTGAAATTCGAGCGCGCCGACGGACCGCCGATCCGCTTCGCCGCCGGCCACGCCTCCCTTTCTCCGAAGGGCGACGCCGAGGAGGCGTTGAGGGAGGCGGATGAAGCGATGTACCGCGAGAAAGGCGTGAGCGGCGGGAGGCTGCGATCCGTCTGATGGTATCTTCCGCCATCACCGAACCGGAGGCCAACATGACCGATGTGATCGCGCTTCTCGACCGCGAAGTGAACGGGCGACATATGCTCAACCATCCCTTTTACCAGCGCTGGAGCGCCGGTGAGCTGACGCGCGGCGAGCTCGAAGAGTACTCGCGGCAGTACTACCCCTACACCCTGGCCTTCCCCACATTCGTCAGCGCCATGCACGCGCACACAGACGACATCGCCATCCGGCAGTACCTGCTGGAGAACCTGATCGAGGAGGAGCGCGGCCCCGAGAACCATCCCGAGCTCTGGCTGCGCTTCTGCGACGCCCTCGGCGTCGACCGCGACGACGTCACCGCGACCACTGCCAACGCCGCCACCACCGCCCTCATCGCCTCCATGCGCGACCTCGCGCGCAGCGAGAAGCTGCACGAAGGGCTGGCCGCCCTCTACGCCTACGAATCGCAGATCCCCGCCGTGGCCAAAGCCAAGATCGACGGCCTGGCCGCCTGGTACGGCATCACCGCCCCCCGCGACATCGCCTTCTTCTCTGTCCACATGACCGCCGACGTCCAGCACTCCCAGACCGCCCGCGAGCTCCTGGAGACGCTGTGCGACACGCCCGAGAAGTGCGAAGAAGCCCGCCAGGCCGCCGAGCAAACGGTCAACGCGCTGTACCGCTTTCTCGATGCGGTGAATTAGACAGTCCCCCTGGGACCGCGGGCGTCTCGTCCGCGGCCTGGAGATTGGACGTTACGACCCGCTAAAGCGGCATCCCGGACATGTTCAGTCCCGCGATCACGATCACCCGAACGCGATTGAGATGCCAACCGGGAGGGACCCCATTCGGGTCGAACGGGCTCGAGATATGAGGTCACCCGCGATTCACGTCGAGCGCGCTTGACATGCCAAGGTCGCTCAAGGGCGCATCGATGTCGAACACGGTTGATATGCAAGGTCATTCGCGGGCGCATCGATGTGGAACGCGTTGAAATGCAAGGTCACTCGTTGGAGTATCGATGTGGAACGGGATCGACCTTGAAGGTGGTTCGCGGCCGTATTGATGTGGAACGGGATCGACCTTGAAGGTGGTTCGCGGCCGTATTGATGTGGAACGGGATCGACCTTGAAGGTGGTTCGCGGCCGTATTGATGTGGAACGGGATCGACCTTCAAGGTGGTTCGCGGCCACCTTGATGGTGGAACGGGTCGACCTTCAAGGTGGTTCGTGACCGCATTGATGTGGAACGGGATCGACCTTCAAGGTGGCTCGCGTCCACCTTGATGGTGGAACGCGTCGACCTTCAAGGTGGTTCGTGACCGCATTGATGTGGAACGGGATCGACCTTCAAGGTGGCTCGCGTCCACCTTGATGGTGGAACGCGTCGACCTTCAAGGTGGTTCGTGACCGCATTGATATGGACCGTTGACGTTCGGAAATCGGACAGTTCTGGCATTCATGCGTCTAAATTGGACACGGATGTCGAACATGCCGGCTCCCTGCGCACAACTCGCTCATGGATAGACACTTAGTTAGTATAGCGCCGCGTGGGAGAGCGTCGAGTAGGCGGCTGACCGATTCGAACCAGCGAAGCTGGCTTAAGGTCGTAGCCCCCGGCTTCAGTCGGGGGAAACGCGGGCATCCATTGTTCCGAGCCCGCTTCAGCGGGCGACGACAGAGAGGCCGTCGATCACCGCTCTTCTGTCGCCCGCTCAAAGCGGGCTGCCAACTTGGGATACCGTGGGCGTCTCGCCTGCGGCCACCGCGGTGCAGACGCAGCCCGACCGGACAGCGTCTCATCACCGCCTACGCCGTGGCCCATCCCATCCTGATCGCCATCGCCGCGATCTCGCTGATCCCGTCCATCTGGCGCACGGCGCTACGCATCTTCACCACCACCCTCGACGAGGTGACCCTGAGCTTCAAGGCCGCCAAGGACCTGGCCGTCGGCGACGGCGGAACGTGCGTCGAGATGGAACCGAAGCTCCCGACGGATTGAGAAAGGACGACACCATGACCATGGAAATCCTAGTCGCCCGATCCATCCGCACCGGCGGTCCCCGTAACGATCCGTTACGCCTGCCACCACCCGAAGGCGATCTTCTGGAGTGTGTACCGAATCCGACAGCCCCGCAAGCTGGAACGCCGCGGGAAGTAAGCCCCAAGCAGTAACGCCGGGGCCCGCGCACGCGGGCCCCGGCGATTGCGCTGCCGAAGCGTACGCCGACCAAAGTCTGAGCACCGCAGAAGCTGTTCCCATCGACCGTTCTGGCAAAGTCGAGCTATCATGTGGCGGTAACGTTCGAATCGCTTCAGCCACCTGCAATCGCGAAACATGGATCCGCTATCTCAGGCAATCGTTGGCGTAGTCACCGATGTGGCTAAGGCCAAGCTGTCTCAACTCTTTAAGGGAACCGATAGGAATCCCATGGACGTTACGCAGCGCCTTGCGCTGCATATGCAAGAGGTTGGCAATTGGAGCAAGTTTACGCAGGTTTTTGGTACCTCAGACCCTACGGAGACGGACAATGTTACTGTTCGGCTGCGATTTAGTGAGGGAGCTCGGCGCTTCGCGTCGTCAGAGGGGACCGCGTGTGCCGAAAGCGATCTGCTCGAAACTAAAAACCACCAGTTAATACTTGGGCAACCTGGAGCCGGCAAGACAACTACATTGAAGCGCTTGGTTCGTCGTCTGCTTTACGCAGAACCATCTTCAGACGCCGACTATTACCAGTATCCAATCGTCATCCGACTTCGCGAAATCGATCCGCATATTCCTTTGCTAATCACTCTGGCTTCGGTGTTGGGTATACAACCGGACGGCGAAAAGCAGCTCGGAGACCCCTTCGCGGCTGTTGCTAAGCAACCATTGGAGCAGTTTCTCGCCACATATTTGAATGACACCCACGCGGTTATTATGTTGGATGGTTTCGACGAGGTAGTGTTGAGCCGGCGGCGAGACCTTCATTCCGAGATTATTAGTCTCGGGTACCTACTTGAGGAGTGCAAGATCTTAGTTACCTGCAGGACCGGAGATTATCAGAGCATTTTCGATGGCTTTGCGATCGTGGAAATCTGTCCACTCGAGCGTTCGGAAGTGGAGGAGCTTGCGCGTCGCCAGCTCAGCGAGCCTGATGAATTTCTTGCGCGGCTTGAAAAGCTCCCGTACTTTGACGTCGCTGACCGTCCGCTTCTTTTGACGCAGCTAATGTTTATATTTGAGCGTTTTGGCGACCTTCCTGAACAGCCGAACCTAGTATATCGGCGTCTCGTCGCGCTGCTGTTGCAAGATTGGGATGCGCAGCGCAAGATCGTGCGTCGGTCTAAGTACGCCAGCTTCGGACCTGAGCGCAAAGCCGACTTTCTCTCCGCATTGGCTTTTCATCTAACGTTTGCTACCCGCGTGCAAACGCGCTCGCTCAGTGACAGGGTTGCGGCTGGGTTAGCCCAGACGACTACTGACGCACGATACCGCGACCGGATAGCCGCGTTCACGGATCGCCAGCTGCGCGACGCTTATACCGTAGTACATCGTTCCTTCGGCCTTCCTGCCGATGAGGCAATGCAGGTTATCGTTGAGTTGGAATCTCATACAGGTATCATAGGGCCTACTCGTCTCGAACGATTTGAATTCTCTCATCTCTCCCTTCAGGAATACCTCTGCGCCAACTACATCGTCCGGGATCCCTTCGCACCACATATCGCCACATACCTTGCGGAGTATCCAGCACCAATTGCGGTGGCAATCTGCATAGCCTCGCATCCAGCTAATTGGTTTGCATCTGTCGTTCTGAAGCACACGCGACGTGATTCGTTGCCGTCAGCTGGTTTGCAAAGCTTTTTGTCAAGATTGTTTGATGAGGCACCGCAGTTTGATGTATCAGAGTTATTAGGGATCGCTGTGATGAAGCTGCTTCATGACTATCCTGTAGGCAAACATCCTGCGATCGATGCGCTGATGGCGAGGTTCGTGGAGGTGCCAAATGTCAAGGAGTCGATGCAGCTAGGATTGACCTATTATATGCCTACGGACCGATGGAGCCCTTTGCCTGGAATGGTCGAGTTCTATAGCACTGACACAACGATCGAGGGATACGACGTACCGTTACCTGATGTCGTGGCGATAACCGAGGACCTATTTAAGGAATTCGTGGACAATGATCGGGATGGCCTCCTATCGCATCTCTACCAGAGACTTCGAACACCTTTTGGAGTAAGAGGCGAGACGCCTCGTCGTCCGGCTCGGTAGGTGTCGAGCGTGAGGACAAGGCATAGGTGACCCGTTCGGTCTTTTGGCCGCCCGTAACTCATCGACCACCAAACAGCTTCGGGTCAGCTCTATAAAGTGTGTGCCGAATGAGGTGCGTGGCTTGGGCGGCTCTGGCGTCGGCACTAGACTTTAGACCCCAAGCTGTTCATCAAGTATACGAAGCCAAAACTATCGGCGAGCACCCACAATTAGCGTTAGGACGCGCCAGTCGGGGTCGTCCATCAGAGTGACCGCGATCCCGACATTCCCAAGCTCCGATGAAATGACCGTGCCCACAGGTGGAAAGCCTCGTTTAGTATATAGCTGGCTGTCCCATCGCAGAAACAGGCCGTAGTGGTAATCATCATTCAGTCGTCTCGCGAGTGCGACGTCCTGAACAACCTGAAACCCAGCAGACCGAAAGAGGTCAGCAAACTGACGTGCATAGTCGGCACAATCGCCCGCCCCCACCCAATTGATGAAGATCTGTAAGCCTGAGTGCGCTTCGCGGTTTAAGTTGCGAAAGCGAGTCAACAGCAGTTCGCGCTGCGTTACCGACAGCCGCCGTGGCTCAATTGACGCAACGTATGCGACTAACTCCGCGTTACGCAATGTTAGTTCTTCGATTGCGTGGCGGTGTCGCACGTTGTCTCGATAGATCGCTGCGTCGACTGGCGCCGGAAAACGCAGCGCCAGAAGAGCAACAGCGAAGCCACCTAGATAAAGTACGGGCAGATAACGGTTGAGGGCACCCGGCAAGATATGTTCGGCTGTCTGCATTCTGCTGATGGCATCCACCACCGCAGCGATTATTGCGACTGTTCCGGCGGTCGCGCCAAAGGTCTTTCGTAACATGTAGAGCTACATGGTAGCGCGAGAGGCTGGCGAAATTCGCCGGCCACGTAGAGGGCAAGCCTCAGTGAGGCGGGGAGGGGTCCCGAGCGGCGGGCTATCCCGGAAGATCTGGCCTCTTCGGCTTGGACGTTCGGGGGGAGGGCCGACCGATCGAAACCCTTGCAGATGTGAAAATTTAAAAACCCGAGATTAGCCGACGCAAACCACACTATTGATGTCTGTTAGCGTTTCGGAAGTCCGTCAGATATCAAGAGCAATGCTCTAGAAATGGAACGTTTTCCGCAGACTTTTGCACAGGAATTTGGGTTTTTTTTAAATGCTCCGTAACGAGCGTGACACCAGCGCCGATGGCGGCTCCCACCGTGGTTTGCAACACCCATAGGCTGACGTCATGAAAGGGAGAGAGATCCATGATCGTTAGTCAATCTCGGTCCCTCAACCGTTCTTGTCAAGCTGGTTTCGAGTTGGGGGCAAACAGCGAGTGGCACGCCTTGGTTCTTCATGGCGTGTAACTCGTTGACACACGGGGGACAACGAATCCAGGACGGATCGTCGTTTCGCATGCGTTGCCCTGCCTACTGCGGCCAGCGAAGCGCCGCGGTGAAGCCGGGGATCGCGTTTCCTGGGACCAGAAGCCCATGCCGAAATCGGCCAGCTCTCCCCAGGACAGCCTCAGGCCTTAGCAAGTGCGAACGCCTTCCAGCTCGCCGACTTCCATCCATCCGCGGATGACGGCCTCTTCGCGGTTGCATCGGCGTCCAATCGGTCGTAATCTGGATTTCTGGAGCGTTCGATGACGCAGACAATCGAGGCCATCTACACCGACGGCGTTCTGAAACCTACTTCCGAGTTGCCCCTTCGGGACAACCAGCGTGTTCGCCTGACCGTGGAAACCATCGACGAGACCAAGATGGATCGCGCTGCCGTCACAGAGCTCAAGGTAGGGATCGCGAGCATGTGTTTCTTCTCGGTGGGACCACTCCCCAGCCGAGAGGAACTGCATGATCGCCGTTGACACGAACATCCTCAGGGAAGGGAGCATCGTCAGTGGTGAGGAAACCGAATGGTGTGAAGAGCGACGAGGGCGAGAGGCGCGCGGTCTATCGTGACTCGGAGACCGGGCATATTAGTACAAGGAACTATGCGATGAAGCATCCCAGGACCACTGACAAAGAGACCAAACGAACGATCAAACCAGCGGCGGCCCATAGTCGAGTGACGGCGGAAGATGCCAAGTCTGCCGCTCGTACGGTTTATCGTAGTAGCGTCACTGGACAGTTCGTGATCGTCGAACGCGACCGCCAATCTCGTGACATTATCACTGGAGATAAGTCACGCGTAGTACGAGTCTATCCGCGAACCGCCCCGCGAAATCCTGAGAAGTCATCAGCTGACTCTGCCACTCACCGGTCCGCTATGAAAAAGCGTTAGTCGATGGCGACGCCGGCCTACAATGACAGCGTCTTCCTTAACGTGCCGTTTGACAAGAAATACGCTCGTCTCTCCAATGCCCTGATCTTCGCCGTTCACGATTGTGGTTTCGTGGCTCGATCCGCTCGTGAGGTCGAGGACAGCGCTCAAGGTCGAGTTGAGAAGATTCTCAGTATCATCGAACAATCCAAGTTCGGCATACACGATATCTCGCGTGCTGGATTGGACAGGGCCACCGGTCTCGCGCGATTCAATATGCCGCTGGAGCTAGGTTTTTTTCTGGGTGCTCTGCCCCGCGCTCGGCGAAGCACGAGCGCGGGGTAAGAGGGTGTGGCCAATTTGCCGGCCGCGGAGGCGGCCGGGACAACACCGCCCAATTCGCGCCAGAAGCGAGATCCTCACAACTCCTGTGGCGGCCGCCTCCGCGGCCGCACTTCAACATCCCACCGATACCCCGCGCTCGCGCTACGCCGAGCGCGGGGCTGCATTGGAGTGCGCGCCTCCGCGCGCAACCGTGCGCAGAAACCAGTTTCAAGCAGCACGGAGGACACAGAGAAAAACCTCTTCGTCCGTGCGCCTCCGCGTGAAACGTACTCAGGGCTGCTGGTTGTAAACCTCGAAGGTCGTCTCCTGCGGCGGGGTGGGGAATCCGCCCTGGACGCCTTCCTTCAGTCGGGGCATCAGGGTGTTGTCGCGGAACTCTTCCCAGCTCTCTTTGGAGTCGTGGAGCACCACGATGGTCCAGCCGCCAGCCGACGCGCCGGCGGCGTGGAAGATCTGGCCCTTCGGCAGGGTCGATCGGTTTGGGTGCACCGCCGCGAGTGACGCTTCGTAGTGCTCCCTGGTACCGCCGGGGAAATGGTGGATGATTGCGTAAGCCATGTTGTTCTCCTCTCAGAGTCCGAGCATATGGCAAACCGGCGGACCCGTCGATGACGTTTCGCGGGATCCGGCCATCATCGACGGGCTGGACCCGCGCACCGCAGACCGCGGGGAAACGAATCTCGTGGAAAACCCTGGAAAATCAGCGGTGTCACAAACAGCGCATCCTTCATCCTTCAGATTTTCATCCTTTGCTCTCCATGGTTCAATCCGTTTGGATATGAGGGACCTTGAGGTCGACGTCGTCATTCGAGAGCTCCTTGTCTCCGTCAAAGAGGCCCTCGGCGGCAATTTTCTGGGGCTTTATCTCTATGGCTCCCTCGCCACAGGGGGATTCACCGCATTTCGGAGCGATATCGATTTTCTGGTCGTCACAAAGATGGCGCTCGTGGCGGAGGAGGTAGACCGTCTCAAGGCCGCTCATGGCCGGTTGTGGGCGTCGGGATCAAAGTGGGCGGCCAGGCTCGAGGGGATGTACCTTCCACTGCAGCAGCTCCGGCGTCATGTTCCCTCAGCGGCGCCGGTGCCCACGGTCAATGAAGGGCAGTTCTATATGGCCGAGGAGGGGATCGATTGGGTCATTCAGAGGCATGTTCTTCGGGAATGGGAAGCCATCATCGAAGGGCCCTCGCTACGGCCCTACATCGATGCCGTTTCCGGCGATGACTTGCAGTCTGCGGTCCTGGAGCTACTCGACACCTGGTGGGCACCGATGCTCACGAATCCGGAGCGGCTGGCCACCCTCGGTTATCGGTCATTCGCGGTCCTCTCGATGTGCCGGGCTCTCTTCCTCATCGAAAACGGCACCGTCGTATCGAAGGAGGAAGCCGCCTCGTGGGCGACGTCGTCTCTTCCGTCCGCCTGGACGCGGCTCATCGCGGAGGCAGTGCGCTGGCGGGAGGGCGATCAGGATGGACCGCTGAACGAGACGCTGGCCTTCATTCGATATGCCATCGATCGAAGCCATGCTTCGTGAAGGCGGACGGATTCAGCTACCTCTCCATCTCCGCCCTTACGAATGCCTCCGCCTCGTCCACCGGTAACGGGTGGCAGAAGAGGAAGCCCTGCATGTGATCGCAGGCGTTGAGCTTGAGGAACGACCACTGCTCCTCCGTCTCCACCCCCTCGGCCACGACGGCCAGGCGCAGGGTGTGGGCGAGGTTGATCACGTACGAAACGATCGCCGCCGCCGATTCGTCCGTGGTCACGTCGCGCACGAAGGCGCGGTCGATCTTCACCGTGTCGATGGGGAATCGCTTCAGGTAGACCAGCGACGACTGGCCGGTGCCGAAGTCGTCGATGGCGATGCGGATGCCGATCTCCTTGAGCTCGCGCATGGCATTCATCGTCGTCTCGATGTTCTGCACGGCCACCGTCTCGGTGATCTCGAATTCGATCCCGGTGGGATCGCAGGCGTACTCGCGCATGATGCCGTCGACCACCCTGGCGAAGCTGAGCTGCTGGAACTGCGGCGCCGAGATGTTGACCCCGATCCGCATCGGCGGCAGGCCGGCGTGGCGCCAGCTTCGCAGGTCGTGGCAGACGCGGCGCAGAACCCATTCGCCGATCGGAACGATGAGTCCCGTCTCCTCCCCCAGGCCGATGAAGTCGCCCGGCGGGATCAGCCCTCGGGTCGGATGGTTCCACCGGACCAGCGCTTCCAGCGAGACGATTTTTTTCCGGTTGCGGTCGAAGATCGGCTGATAGTGAAGGACCAGCTCGTCGCGCTCGAGGGCGTGGTGCAGACTCTGCTCGAGCGCCAGCCGCCGCCCGTAGCGCTCGTTCATGCTGGCCGTGAACATCTGCGCCTGATTGCGGCCCAGCTCCTTGGCGCGGTACATGGCGCTGTCGGCGGACTTGAGCAGGATCTCGACCTCGTCGCCGTCGCCGGGGAAGACGCTGATGCCGATCGATGCGGTCACGAACAGCTCGTGTCCCTCGACGCGGAACGGATGCGCCAGCGACTGCAGAATCTTTCTGGCCACGCCGGCGATGGCCTCGCTGCTCGAGGTGTCGATCAGCAGGATGGTGAACTCATCACCGCCGAGCCGCGAGATGGTGTCGGAGGCGCGGACGCAGCTCTGCAGCCGGGCCGCCACCTCCGACAGCAGCGCGTCGCCCAGCGAGTGGCCGAGGCTGTCGTTCACCAGCTTGAAGTGATCGAGATCGAGATACATCACCGCCACGCCGCGGCGGTTGCGGCGCGCCTGGGCGATGGCGTAGATCACGCGGTCGCGGAAGAGGAGCCGGTTCGGCAGACCGGTGAGCGCATCGTAGTAGGCCTGATACTCGAGCTGCTTTTCCGTTGCCTTGCGCTGCGTGACGTCGCGATAGTTGAGGACGATCGCGCCCACGCTCGGGTCATGCAGCATGTTCTGCGCGAAGGCCTCCAGCCAGATCCACATCCCGTTCCTGTGGCGAAAGCGCAATTCGCACTGCGACTCCGGCGATACCCCGGAAGCGAGCGAGCCCAGCATCTCGCGCATCGTCTCGCGCTCGCGCGGGTGGACATAGGAGAGGAAGCTCGTGCCGAGCAGATCGTCTTCGCCGTAGCCGAGCAGGCGCTCGGTCGAGGCGCCGCTGTAGTGGAAGGCCAGGTCGCGGCCAAGCAGGGCCACGCCGCTCCAGCTCTTTTCCACCAGCGCACGGAAGCGCTGCTCGCGCTTCTCGAGCTCCGCCTGCGAGCGCTTGCGCTCGGAGATGTCGCGCAGAAATGCCGTGAAGGTCTCATCGGCGCCGCTTCCGACCGGCTCGACCGTCAGCTCGACCGGGAACTCCTCGCCGTCCGCGCGCCGGGCGGTGGTCTCGATGCGGCGCCTGGTCCGCGCGCTGTCGCGGATGGCGTCGAAGATCTCCGCGATCTTCGGCGGCACAGGGTGGCCCACCACGTCTCGCGCCGGCAGGCCGAAGGTCGCCTCGGCCTGCGGGTTCCACTCGATGACGATGCCGGTGCGGTCGACGCTGAAGACCGCGTCGAGGGTGGAGTTGATGAGCTGTTTGAGCCGCGACTCCGATTTGCGCCGCGCCGCTTCCGTGTGCGAACGCTCGACCGCTTCGCCGAGGAGGCTGGCGGCCGACTTGAGGAAGGCGATCTCGTAGTCGGCAAACGTCCGCTGCCGGCTGGAGTAGGCCAGGAGCACCCCGAAGATCCCGGAGGCCGAGGGGATGACCAGTCCGGCCCCGCCGCGTACCTTGTGGTAATCGCGGAGGTGCGAGCACTTGAAGCGCGTCTCGTTATCGATGTCGTCGAAGACGACCGGCGCGCCGGCCAGAGAGACGTACATGGCGATCGACTCGTTCTCTTCGTCATCGTGACCGCAATGGACGAACGAGGCATTCGAGCCGATCGAGGCCAGGAGCGTGACGCGTCCATCGGCGACCTCGATCGCGCGCGCATGATCCACCTCGAGCGTCATCTCCACCAGTGCGCACGCCTGCCCGAGAAGCATGATCGGGTCGACGCCGGTGAGGGCCGCCTGCCCCAGTTCCGCGATCGCCGTCTCCTGACGGTTACGCGCCTCGATCTCCGCCCGCAGACGCTGCAACTCCCTCTCCGCGGCAGTGGCGCCGTCTCGGTCCCCGCCGACCAGGTGAAGCGGATGGGGGGCATCGGGCATCGGAATCCGGCAAATGTACCCTACTCGGTGGATCGTTCGGGAAGGCACGCTCTTGAAAAGCAGAATCGGGTGCTGCAAACTACCGGCCGGACGTTTTCATCATCCGCCGCTTCGCTCCACTGAATAAAAGTGTTTGGACGCCGCTACCTAGCTGCTATCATTCCGCTTGTCCATTTCATTCCACGCCTCCAGGTGAAGCTTCTGCTGACTCTGGCGGCCAGCAACATCAGCCCGACTTCCGCCGTTAAGGACGATCTACGATGAGCTCCATTCGCAACGCCCTTCGCTGCATCTTTTTTGCCTTCCTCTTCACCCTTCCGCTCAGCGCGTATGCGGCGAATTATGACGTCCGGGTGCTCTTCGACACCGATGCCAACCGCTCCACCGGTTGCACGGTCCCTACCGCCAACGGTCCGGTAGCCGGAGTCGAGCAGATACTCACGACCTCCGTCACCGTCAACGGTGGGGCGGGCACGGTCACGGGAGTCACACGGCAAACCTGCGTCAACGGCCTCTTCTTCGGCGATCCGGTTCCGGTCAACGGTGGCTGGAATGTAGGGGTCTCGTCCACGGGAAACCTCTTCATCGAAACGCACGTCGGCGCGAACGTCCTGACGATGACGAACATCCCGACGATGCGGCTTGCGTTCACGGTCACCTCGGGCAGTCTGACCGATGCCATGACGACCGACTTCGGGGATGACATCCTCTACCCCGTACGTCCCGGCCGCCGTCACGCCGTTTCCACCGGCGCATTGCGGACGATCCGTCTCGACGGCCTCGACACCGACTGGAATGGCCTGGAAACACTGGCAAGCGGCGATGCGGCCTCTCCGGCGCTTCGCTTTCTCGACGCTTCCGCCTTCGCGGACCTGTCGGATCTCTTTTTCAGCTTCCACATCCAGACCAACCCGAACGCGCCGACGGCGCTGGATGACTTTTACGCACTCGGGACGATCGGCGGCACGCTCAGCGTCAGCACGCTCGGCGTCCTGAACAACGACAGCGATCCGAACAACCTGCCGCTCAGCGCGTTCCTGGTGGAAGGCCCGGAGCACGGCACCCTTTCGCTGAACGCAAACGGCGCCTTCACGTATACCCATGACGGTTCGAGCATCTTCGAGGACCACTTCCGCTACCGGGTCACGAACGGCACGCTCCAATCGAATCTGGCCACGGTGACGATCAGCCTGCCGGGCTCCCATCCATACACCTTCACCAGTGCCGATCACGTCACGTTCACGGCCTGCCAGCCCAACACCTTCCATGTGATCGTTACGGGCAACCCGACACCGGCTCTGACCGAGGATGGTGTGCTGCCCTCGGGGGTCACCTTTACGGATAACGGTGACGGCACAGGCACGTTGTCGGGCACACCGGCTCCGGGCACGGTCGGGACTTACCCGATCGTTTTCCATGCGGAGAAGAACAAGCCACACCAGACCGATCAGAACTTCACGCTGACGGTCGTCTGCGGGAACATCACGCCGATCATCACGCCCAACCCGAACCCGGTCTGCTCCAACTCCGCCGGCAACACCGCCGCCAGTTCGCCTGCGACGACCTACTCCTGGTCGATCGTGAACGGCACCATCACCTCGGCCACGAACATCCAGACCATCACCTACACCGCCGGCCCTTCGGGCACGGTCGGCCTCACCCTCACCGTGACCGACCCGTGCAACTGCTCCTCGACGACGAGCTTCAACGTTCCCATCAACCCGACGCCGGTTGCCACCATCACCCCCACCCCCCCGCAGGTTTGCGCCAGCTCGACTGGCAACACCGCATCCGGCCCGGTGGGCATGACGACCTACGCCTGGTCCATCGTCAACGGCGCGATCACCTCGGCCACCAACATCCAGACCATCACCTACACCGCCGGCGCCTCCGGCACGGTCGGCCTCACCCTCACCGTGACCAGCGCCAGCTGCCCGTCGGCGCCCAACACGGTCAATGTGCCGATCAACCCCAACCCGGCCACGCCGCCCATCACGCCGACCCCGGCGTCGGTTTGCGCCAATTCGACCGGCAACAGCGCCTCCGGTCCGGCCGGCGCGACGACCTACGCATGGTCGATCGTCAACGGCACGATCACCTCGGCCGCCAACATCCAGACCATCACCTACACCGCCGGCGCCTCGGGCACCGTCGGCCTCACGCTCACCGTGAGCAACGCGTCGGGCTGCACGAAGAGCAACACGGCCAACGTGCCCATCAACCCCAGCCCGGCCACGCCTCCCATCACGCCGACCCCGCCCCAGGTCTGCGCCAACTCCACCGGCAACTCCGCCTCCGGTCCGGCGGGTGCGACGACCTACGCCTGGTCGATCGTCAATGGCACCATCACCTCGGCCACCAACATCCAGACCATCACCTATACCGCCGGCGCCTCCGGCACGGTCGGCCTGACGCTTGTGGTGACCAACGCCTCGAGTTGCGCGACGAGCAACACCGTCAACGTTCCCATCAACGCCAACCCGGCCACGCCGCCCATCACGCCGACCCCGGCCCAGGTCTGCGCCAACTCTACCGGCAACTCCGCGGCTGGTCCGGCCGGTGCGACGACGTACGCCTGGTCGATCGCCAACGGCTCGATCACCTCGGCCACCAACATCCAGACCATTACCTACACCGCGGGTGCCTCCGGAACCGTGGGGCTCACGCTCGTCGTGACCAACGCCTCGGGCTGTTCGGCCACGAAGACCGTCAATGTGACCATCAACCCGAACCCGGCCACCCCGACCATCACTCCGACCCCGGTCCAGGTCTGCGCCAACTCCACCGGCAATAGCGCGGCCGGTCCGGCCGGTGCGACGACGTACCTCTGGTCGATCGTGAACGGCACGATCACCTCGGCCAACAACACTCAGACCATCACCTACACCGCCGGCGCCTCCGGCACAGTCGGCCTCACTCTCACCGTGACCAACGCGTCGGGCTGCCCGGCGAGCAATAACGCCAACGTGCCCATCAACGCCAACCCGGCCACACCGACCATCACGCCCACGCCAGCCCAGGTGTGCGCCAACTCCACCGGCAATTCCGCGGCCGGCCCGGCGGGTGCAACGACGTACTCCTGGTCGATCGCCAACGGCACGATTACCTCGGCCACCAACATCCAGACCATCACCTACACCGCCGGCGCCTCCGGCACGGTCGGCCTCAGCCTCACGGTGACCAACCCGTCCGGCTGCTCGGCCAGCAACACGGTCAACGTGACGATCAACGCCAACCCGGCCACGCCCACCATCACGCCGACTCCGGCCCAGGTCTGCGCCAACTCGACCGGCAACTCCGCCGCCGGTCCCGCGGGCGCGACGACGTACGCCTGGTCGATCACGGGCGGCTCGATCACCTCGGCCACCAACATTCAGACCATCACCTACACGGCCGGCGCTTCCGGCACGGTCTGCGTCACTCTTACCGTGACCAACGCCTCGGGCTGCTCGGCGAGCAACACGGTCTGCGTGACCATCAACCCCAACCCGGCCACACCGACCATCACGCCCACTCCGGCCCAGGTCTGCGCCAACTCCACCGGCAACTCCGCCGCCGGTCCGGCGGGGGCGACAACCTACGCCTGGTCGATCTCCAACGGGACGATCACTTCGGCCACCAACATCCAGACCATCACCTACACCGCCGGAGCGTCCGGCACAGTCGGTTTGACGCTCTCGGTGACCAATGCCTCGGGCTGCCCGGCGAGTAACAACGTTAACGTGACCATCAACCCCAACCCGGCAACACCGGCCATTACGCCCGCGCCTTCGCAGGTCTGTGCGAGCTCGGCCGGCAACACCGCCACAGGCCCCGCCGGCGCGACGACCTACTCATGGTCCATCGCCAACGGCGCGATCACCTCGGCCACCAATGGGCAGGCGATCACGTACACCGCCGGCACGTCGGGCACGGTCGATCTGACTCTCGTGGTGACCAACGCGTCGGGCTGCTCGGCGAGCAACACGGTCAACGTGCCCATCAACGCCAATCCGGTCACGCCGACCATCACGCCGACGCCGGCCCAGGTCTGCGCCAATTCGACCGGCAACAGCGCTGACGGTCCGGCCGGCGCGACGACCTACGCATGGTCGATCGTGAACGGGACGATCACCTCGGCCACCAACATCCAGACCATCACCTACACCGCCGGCGCCTCGGGCACGGTCGACCTCACGCTCGTCGTGACCAACGCTTCCGGCTGTTCGGCGAGCAACACGGTCAACGTGACCATCAACGCCAATCCGGCCACGCCGACCATCACCCCCAGTCCGGCGGCGGTCTGCGCGAATTCGACCGGCAACACTGCTGACGGTCCGGCTGGCGCGACGACCTACGCCTGGTCGATCGTCAACGGCTCGATCACCTCGGCCACCAACATCCAGACCATCACCTACTCCGCCGGCGCTTCGGGCACGGTCGACCTCACGCTCGTGGTGACCAACGGCTCCGGATGCTCGGCAACGAATACCGTCAGCGTGACGATCAACCCCAACCCGGCCACACCGACCATCACGCCTACGCCGGCTCAGGTCTGCGCCAATTCCACCGGCAACAGCGCTGACGGTCCGGCCGGCGCGACGACCTACGCCTGGTCGATCGTGAACGGCACGATCACCTCGGCCGCGAACATCCAGACCATCACCTACACCGCCGGAGCCTCCGGCACGGTCGATCTGACTCTGGTGGTCACCAACGCCGCCGGCTGCTCGACGAGCAATACGGTCAACGTGACCATCAACCCGACCCCGGCCACGCCGACCATCACCCCGACTCCGGCCCAGGTCTGCGCCAACTCCACCGGCAACTCCGCCTCCGGTCCGGCCGGCGCGACGACCTACGCCTGGTCGATTGTGAACGGCACCATCACCTCGGCGACCAACATCCAGACCATCACCTACACCGCCGGCGCTTCCGGCACGGTCGGTTTGACGCTCGCGGTGACCAACGGCCCGGGCTGCCCGGCGACGAACACGGTCAACGTGCCCATCAACGCCAACCCGGCCACCCCGACCATCACACCGGCTCCGGCCCAGGTGTGCGCCAACTCCACTGGCAACTCCGCGGCGGGTCCGGCCGGCGCGACGACCTACGCCTGGTCGATCGTCAACGGCTCGATCACTTCAGCCACGAACATCCAGACCATCAGCTATACCGCCGGCGCCTCGGGCACGGTCGGCCTCACTCTGGTGGTGACCAATGCATCTGGCTGCTCGTCCAGCAACACGGTCAACGTAACGATCAACGCCAACCCGGCCACCCCGACCATCACGCCGACTCCGGCCCAGGTCTGCGCCAACTCCACCGGCAACTCTGCCGCCGGTCCGGCCGGCGCGACGACCTACGCCTGGTCGATCGTCAACGGCACCATCACCTCGGCCACCAACATCCAGACCATCACCTACACCGCCGGCGCCTCCGGCACCGTCGATCTGACTCTGGTAGTGACCAATGCCGCCGGTTGCTCAGCCAGCAACACGGTCAACGTGACCATCAACGCCAACCCGGCCACGCCGACCATCACCCCCACCCCGGCCCAGGTCTGTGCCAACTCCACCGGCAACTCCGCGGCTGGTCCGGCCGGCGCGACGACCTACGCCTGGGCGATCGTCAACGGCACGATCACCTCGGCCACCAACATCCAGACCATCACCTACACCGCCGGCGCCTCCGGCACGGTCGGCCTCACCCTCACCGTGACCAACGCTTCCGGCTGCTCGGCGAGCAACACGGTCAACGTGACCATCAACGCCAATCCGGCCACGCCGACCATCACCCCCAGTCCGGCGGCGGTCTGCGCGAATTCGAGCGGCAACACTGCCGACGGTCCGGCCGGCGCGACGACGTACGCCTGGTCGATCGTCAACGGCTCGATCACCTCGGCCACCAACATCCAGACCATCACCTACACCGCCGGCGCCTCCGGCACGGTCGGCCTCACCCTGGTGGTGACCAATGCCGCTGGCTGCTCGGCCAGCAACACGGTCAACGTAACGATCAATCCGACCCCGGCCACACCGACCATCACGCCGACTCCGGCCCAGGTGTGCGCCAACTCCACCGGCAACTCCGCGGCGGGTCCGGCCGGCGCAACGACGTACGCCTGGTCGATCGTCAACGGCTCGATCACCTCGGCCACCAACATCCAGACCATCACCTACACCGCCGGCGCCTCCGGCACCGTCGATCTGACTCTGGTGGTGACCAATGCCGCCGGTTGCTCGGCCAGCAACACCGTCAACGTGACCATCAACGCCAACCCGGCCACGCCGACCATCACGCCCACCCCGGCCCAGGTCTGTGCCAACTCCACCGGCAACTCCGCGGCGGGGCCGGCCGGCGCGACGACGTACGCCTGGTCGATCGTCAACGGCTCGATCACCTCGGCCACCAACATCCAGACCATCACCTACACCGCCGGCGCTTCCGGCACGGTCGGCCTCACCCTCACCGTGACCAACGCTGCCGGCTGCTCGGCGAGCAACACGGTCAACGTGACCATCAACGCCAATCCGGCCACGCCGACCATCACCCCGGCTCCGGCCCAGGTCTGCGCCAACTCCACCGGCAACTCCGCGGCGGGGCCGGCCGGCGCGACGACGTACGCCTGGTCGATCGTCAACGGCTCGATCACCTCGGCCACCAACATCCAGACCATCACCTACACCGCCGGCGCCTCCGGCACGGTCGGCCTCACCCTGGTGGTGACGAACGCCAGCGGCTGCTCGGCGAGCAACACGGTCAACGTAACCATCAACGCCAACCCGGCCACCCCGACCATTACCCCGACTCCGGCGACGCTCTGCCCGAGCTCCACGGGTAACTCCGCCGCCGGTCCGGCTGGCGCTACGACGTACTCCTGGTCGATCACCAACGGTACGATCACCTCGGCTACCAACATCCAGACCATCACCTACACCGCCGGCGCTTCCGGCAATGTCGGTCTGACTCTGGTGGTGACCAATGCCGCCGGCTGCTCGGCCAGCAACACGGTCAACGTGGCCATCAGCAATGTTGCACCGGTGGTGACCTCGGACCCGAACAGCCAGAGCGTGCAGGCGGGCAACTCGGTCACCTTTACCGCCGGCGCCAGCGGGACACCCACGCCAACCGTGCAGTGGCAGGTTTCGACCGGCGGTCCCTTCACCGACATGATCGGTGAGACCAACACCAGCCTCACCTTCACCGCGCAGCTTTCGCAGAACGGCAACCAGTACCGCGCCGTCTTCACCAACGCTTGTGGCACGGCGACCACCGGCGTCGCCACGCTCACCGTGACCTGCCCGCCCATCACTGTCTCGCGCAACGGCGGTGGCTCATTCCCGACCGGCATCTTCAACACCGCCTACACCGGGCAGAGCGTCGTGGCCTCGCCTTCGGGCGGAGGCGAGGTGTACACCTTTGCCGTCACGGTTGGTGCCCTGCCGACGGGTTTGTCGCTTTCGAGCAGCGGCGCGATCAGCGGTACGCCGACCGCGACCGGTGTGTTCAACTTCACCGTCACCGCGACCAATACCAACACCGCGATCAATTGCACCGGCTCGCAGGCGTTCTCCATCTCCATCGCACCGGTGGCGACCGGCGACTCCTATCCGGCGGCCAGCCACCTCGTCGACAACACGCAGTTCGTCATCACCGGCGGAACGACCGCCTCGCCGGCCACACCGTTCGTCAGCTCGGCCACGAACCTGATTACGAACGACCTTCCGAGCGGCGGCGTTGCGGCCACGACGGGAACATTCGGCACGAGCGCCGGCGGCAGCGTCACCATCGCCGCGGACGGTACGTTCATCTATACACCGAAGGCCAACCCGGGCTCGGCGGCGGTCACCAGTGACTCCTTCACCTACACCGTGGTCAGCAACGGCGTCACGTCAGCAGCGGCCACGGTCAACCTCACGCTGGCCAACCGGGTGTGGTACGTGAAGAACAACGGCGGCGGAACGAACGGACAGTCGCAGTCACCGTTCACCACGCTGGCCGCGGCGCAGGCAGCCTCGGTCGCCGGCGACATCATCTTTGTCTACAACGGCGACGGTCTGACAACCGGCCAGTCGCTCGGCATCACCCTCAAGAACAACCAGCAGCTCATCGGAGAAGGCGTGGCCCTGGTGGTCAACACCGTTACTCTCAAGGCTGCCGGCACCAAGCCGCAGATCACGAACACCACGGCCACGAGCGACGTCGTCACGATCGCCGACGGCGACACCGTCAAGGGTCTGACCATCACCGGCACCGCGGGCGCGCGCGACGGCATTTCCTCGGTCAGCGCGCATGCCGGCTTCACCGCCGACACGATCACGGTGCAGAACAACGTCAACGTCGGCGTCGATCTCATCAGCATGACCGGAACGGTGACGATCACGAACTCCACGATTTCGACCGTCGGCAACCAGGCCCTGACGATCAACAACGGCACCGCCGCGGTTACCGTCGACAACACCAACACCATCAACGGCGGAACGGGGACGGCGGTCGCTGTTCTCAACCGTCCTGCCGCCGCCGGTGCGATCGCCATCGGCGCCACGCTCAACAACGGCCAGATCCAGCTCACGACGAACGCGTCGGGGACGATCTCGTTCACCGGTTCACAGACGCTCTCGAATGCGACCGTCAACGGCGTCACGATGTCCGCGAACACCGGCGCGACCGTCAACTTCAGCGGTACGCTCAACATCACCACCACGACAGGCGTCCCGTTCCAGGCCTCCGGCGGCGGTACGCTCAACGTCACCGGCACGGCCAACCTCACGGCCGGTGCCGCTGCGAGCGGCTTGAGTCTCAACGCCATTACCATCGGCGGCTCCGGCGTCACGTTCAACAGCGTCAATACCACCGGCGCGACGACCGGCATCAATCTCGTGAGCTTCGCGGCCGCGGGCACCGTCACCGTCAACGGTGGCACGATCACCAACGGCACCACCGGCATTTCGCTGCAGGGCACGAACACGAGCCTCTCGCTGGCCGGCCTGACGATCACCGGTCCGACCACCGGCATCACCAACACGACGAACTTCGGCACGCTGACCATCGGCGCCTCGGTGAACGTGTCTGCGGTCACCGCGCTGAACCTCACCACCGGCGCGATCAGCGGCACATTCGCCAACGTCAGCTCCACCGGCGGCACCAACGGTGTAAACCTCAATGCAGTCACCGGCACGTGGGGGACCACCGCCGGCACGCTCACCGGTGCTACCGGATCGACGTTCAACACCGTCGGCACGAGCACCGGCACCGTTACCTGGGGCGGCGTGATCAATCAGGCCAATACGGCCAACGCCGTGACGATCTCGGGTAGCCACACCGGCACGATCAACTTCAGCGGCAACGTCACCACGAGTGTCGCGAGCACCGGCATCAGCATCAGCGCCAGCTCGGGAACGTACAACTTCACCGGTGCCGCGAGCACGCTGGCCGGCACTGGCGGAGCAGTAACGATCTTTAACGAGGGCGGCAGCATCTCGTTCGGAACGGGCTATGCCATTACGAACGCCTCTCCGGCGTTCAAGATCGGCGGTACGGCCACGAACACCACCGCCAACATCACCTACAGCGGCACGATGGCACCTCTTGCCGCCGGTGGAACGCTGCTCGACATCAACTCGGCGGCCGGCACGTACTCCACCGGAACGATCACCTTCAACGGCACGACCCTCGGCGGCACCGTCGGCAACCCGACCGGCGTCATCTCGGTGATCAAGAACATGACTGGAACGCTAGTCGCGAATCACCTCAATCTGACATCGAACAACAACGGCTTCAATAACACTCTGCTGGCGATTAGCGGGACGAATACCGGCGGCAGCTTCACCTTCAACAACCTCACTCTGTCGGCAACAGGAACCGGTGTTGGCAAGGGCCTGACGATGGCGGCGGGCAGCGGCGGTACGCTCGCGATCACGAATACGGGCGGAAACAGCACCATCATCGTCGGCAGCACGGCACTCTCGCTCGATGGCACCGGCAACGCGATCACGCTGAATGCCTCCACGCTCCAGACGCTGACGTCGCAGGGCACAGGTACCACGAGTGCTGTTCTGCTCACGAATGTCACCGGTGGCGGTACCCTGACCCTCACCGGCGGCTCCCTCACCGGCGTCGCCGGCGCCGGCACCTTCGTCGTCAGCAGCGGCAACCCCACGGTCACGTTCGGCGGCACGATCACGCAGAATGCCGCGAACCGTCTGGTCGATATCTCCTCCACGACCTCGGGGACGATCAGCTTCACCGATGCGGTCACCGGTCTCACGGCCGGCGCAGCGAGCACGGGCATCAACATTAGCAGCGCCAACAGCAACGTCACCTTCACCAAGCTGACGCTCGGCACCAGCGGCGCGCGGATGACGAACCAGGCGATCACGATCACGAACGGCAGCACCGGAAACACCTACAACCTCGGCACGATCAGCATCTTCACCAGCGGCGCGAAGGGCATCGTCTCGACGAACTTCGACGGCACCCTCAACGTCACTGGCGGCACCGTCGACAGCAGCACCGCCACCGCCATCGACATCGACGGTCCGGCCGGCCTGACCACGCTCGGGATCTCCCTGACTTCGGTCACCTCGGCGGGCGGCACTGCCGACGGCATCAGCATTCAGGACACCAACGGCAGCTTCACGGTCAACGGTGACGGCGCCAACACCTCGGTAGGCGGCAACAGCACCGGCGGCACTATCTCCGGCAAGAGCGGCGCCGACGCCAACGTCACGCAAGGCATTGGCGTCTACCTCAGCAACGTCTCGAACATCACCCTGCGGCGCATCACCATCAACGGCACGAACCAGAACTACGGCATCCGCGCCTTCGCGGTGAGCAACATGACCCTCGAATACTCAACCGTCGGCGGCACCAACGGAACCACTGCGTCGATCGACAACTACGGCGAGGGCAGCGTCTACTTCGGCAACGCCAGCAACAACGGCATCACCGGTACCGGCCTCTTCACGAACAACAGCATCAGCGGAGGCCGCACTCGAAACATGTCCGTGGTGAACGGCGGCGCGGCGGCGACGCTCAACCTCACCGTGAAGGGCAGCACGTTCGGGGCGATCCAAAACTTCGGCGACGGCGGCGACAGCTTCGGCGTCGAAAACCGCACCAGTGGCGCGACCGTCAACGTCATCTTCGGCGGCACGTTGGCCGGCGAGCCGAACACGCTCACCAACGCGGTTGCAAACGTCACCACCTTCGCGACGCAGGCCGGCTCGATCATGGACGTCCAGTTCAAGAACAACACTCTGTCGAACAACAACGCCAACAACATCATCGGCGGCAGCAGCATCATCCTGCAGTCCTCGGGATCTCTGACCTACGTCGTGAGCGGTAACACCATGCGCGACGCTAACGGTTCAGCCATCGCGCTTGGCAAACAGAGCGCCGGTACGCTGCTCAGCGGCCAGGTCATCAACAATACGGTCGGCGTGTCGGGGACTCTCGATTCCGGCTCGAAGACAGGCAACGGAATCTTCGTCTCTGCTTCTGGAGGCGGAACGGTAGCCACCACGATCAAGGGCAACCAGATTCACCAGATCCACGGCAATTGCCACATCTACGCCGATAACACAGGCGGCAGCTACGCGGCGAATTTCACGATTGAGGGCAACACGCTCGACACGTGGCAGGGCACGAACTTCGCCGGCATCGCGATCACCAACGGCGCCCCGAGCTCGACCGACACGGTCAACGTCTGCGCGAAGATCGGCGGAACAACGGCGGCGGAGAAGAATACGCTCAACCTGACCGGCAACCTCGGCGTCATCGTCGGAGCCAGCGGCGCGGCGGCGGGCCATACATTTAACCTCCCGACGTACGCAGGTGGTGCTAATCTTACCAACGTCCAGAATTTCATCCAGGGAAACAATAGCGGGTCGTTTACCACCAGTGCCTATACCGATGCCCCGGTCACTGCCTCGGCATTCACCGGCACCGGTACGGGGTGTCCGACTCCATAACCCAGCGAGCGGAATGCATTTGCGCAGAAAAGGAGAGAGAGTGCATGGCTGAACCATTCCTATCGGAGATCCGCATCATGAGTTTCGGGTTCCCTCCCAAAGGTTGGGCGTTGTGCGATGGGCAGCTCCTGCCGATCAATCAGAACCAGGCGTTGTTCTCGTTGCTCGGCACGACGTACGGAGGCGATGGCCGCGTCAACTTCGCCCTTCCGGACCTGAGGTCGAGAACTCCCATCCACATGGGCTCGGCCCACACGCTCGGAGAGAGGGGAGGGGAGCAGGCTCACACCCTGTCCATTGCCGAGATCCCTACCCACACGCACGTCGCCAACGGATCCAGCACGGCCGCGGAGACGAACACGCCCGACAACACCACCTACCTCGGCGTGGTTGCCAATACCTACGCGCCACCGGCCAACCTGACGGCCCTGGCGGCTAGCGAGATCGGCAACGTCGGCGGCAGTCAGGCCCACCTGAACATGCAGCCGTTCCTCGTCCTCAACTTCAGCATCGCCCTGCAGGGGATCTTCCCCTCGCAGACATAGGAGAACGACGAAGATGGCACAACCTTACGTTGGAGAAATCCGCATGTTCGCCGGCAACTTCGCCCCCGCCGGTTGGATGTTCTGCGAAGGGCAGCTTCTTCCGATCTCGGAATACGAGACGCTCTTCAATCTGATCGGCACCACCTACGGCGGCGACGGGCAGTCCACATTCGCCCTTCCCGATTTGCGCGGCCGTATCCCCCTGCACTTCGGCAATGGCTTTACCTTGGCGGAGACCGGCGGCGTCGAGACCGTCACCCTCACCGTCAGTCAGATCCCCGCGCACAGCCATCCGATGCTCGCGGCGCTTGGCAGCCCGACGTTGCAGACTCCGGCCACCAACGTCACCGGAGAATCGATCAACAAGATCTACCGCGCTGGCGCCCCGAGCGTCACGCTGAACCCGAACGCAGTCGGCGCGACGGGCGGCAGTCAGCCGCACAACAACTTCCAGCCGTACTTGTGCGTCGACTTCATCATCTCGCTGTTCGGGATCTTCCCGAGCCAGACATAGGGAGGAGAAAAAGACATGGATCCATTCGTAGCTGAAATTCGAATCTTCCCGTTCAACTTCGCGCCGAAAGGATGGGCGTTCTGTGATGGCCAGATCCTGCCGATCTCGCAGAACACGGCCCTCTTCTCCCTCCTCGGCACCACCTACGGCGGCGACGGCAAATCGAACTTCGCCCTGCCCGACATGCAGGGCAACGCGCCGATGCATCCGGGCCAGGGGCCGGGACTCTCGCTCCACGACCTCGGTGAGACCGGCGGCTCCGAGACGGTGTCGCTGCTCGAGTCGGAGATCCCCAACCACAACCACCCCATGGGCGCGCAGAATGTCCCCCTCGGTACGGTCCAGACGCCGACGGGCAACGTCTTCAGCCATCCCGCCAGCGGCAATCTGTTCAACAAGGTCAACCCGGCGGTCGTGAACATGGCCGATCAGACTCTCGCTCCCGCCGGCGGCGATCAGCCCCACAACAACATGCAGCCGTACCTCACGCTCAACTTCTGCATCGCGCTGCAGGGCGTCTTCCCGCCACGGACATAACTCTCCACTTGTCGTAGAGATCGAGAGCCGCACGGACATCGTGCGGCTCTTTTTTTTGCACCGAATCACGCTTTTCCGTGACTTCCTTCGGGAACTCCGGTCGACAACTACGGCTCACGTCGCTATCTTTCTGCTTGTCCGTTCCAAACAGTTTCAACCAATCGTTCACGCCACGGGTTCGTCGATCGTCTCTCCGCGGAGAGATGTCCAACAACAGGAGGGGTGTCGTCATGGGTCGATTCGGTCGCAAGCTGCTGCCCGTTTTCGTGGTCTCGCTGTTCGCATTCGCCTTTCCGGCGTTCGCCAGTAACGTGACCATCAACGGCACCGTAAATTTCACTGCCCTTGATGGCTCTGCCGACGACGCGGATCACATCGTCAACGGGGTTTTCACCGTCAACGGCGATCTGACCGTCAACGGCACGATCAATTGCAACGACGCCTCCAGCGGGGCGGGCAGCTCCGCCTGCGCGATGCAGTTCAACGTCAGCGGTAACGTTGTACTAGCATCGGGCAGCGGGGTGTTTGCCGAGAACCGTGCGAGCGATGGGAACGGTGCCAACATCACCTTCACTGTCGGCGGCAATGTCCTGATTCAGGGGACGAACGTATCGACCGCGGGGGCAATCGTATCGAGCTCCAAGCTCAACAGCGGAAACAACTTTCACGCCGGCGACATCACCATCAACGCCGGTGGCACCGTGACCCAGGAGGGCGGCTCCATCCTCGCCGCAACAGCGAACGACAGCTTTGCCGGCGCGATCTCGATCACCAGCGGAGCCGCGGCCTCGATCGGAGGTCAGATCCTTTCTGGTCCTTCTCGGACGATCGGCTCGACTCCTTACACCGGGGTCGTGATGAGCGGTGGCGGCGGGCATTACGTCGGCGGCGCAATCACGATCCGGTCGTTGTCGCATTCCGATCCGAGCCTGATCCTTACCAGCAGTGCCATCGTCGCCTCGCAGGGATCTGAGACGTTGCCCGTCACCGGCAGTCCGGTCACTCTCGAGGGCTGTGGAATCCAGATTAACGGACTGCTTGTGTCGATGGCCGGGCAGGGATCGGGGCCGGGCGTCGTCGTCCGCAGCGGAACCACGCTCACCATCGACAGCAGCACGCTTGCCGATACGGGCGGCGCCCATCGCGCCTGCATCCGTTCCGACGCCTGGCATGAAGACGCCGGTGCGATGTACGTGCACCTCTACGCTGCCAAGGCCATCACGATCAGCGGCCCTCCAGCAACGTCGACTCTCTATTCGGTCAATTCGAACCCCGGCACGACCGACAAGCGAAGCGCTGGCACCATCACAGCCATCTCGACGGGCGGGGGAGTGACCGCCAGCGGCAACGCGTTCCAGGTTTCCGGAACGCATAACGGCGACCAGGGCGGAGACGTGACAGTCGCCGCGAAAGGCGACGTCATCCTCGACGGCGCATCGATCGACGCTTCCGGCGCGACGTCGGACGCAAACCGAGCGGGCGGCAGCATCAACGCCCGCTCCTACTCCGGCGGCGTCAGCTGGGTCGGTGGCGTGGGCGATGTGCGTCCGGTCGGCAGCTCGGCGGGAGTTCCTCTGGCCCAGCAGGGATCGATCTCGCTCACGGCATGCACCACCGTCGTGACGTCCGGCACGTCATTCCCGACCAACGGCCCGGTCGCCGGCGTTTTCCCGACCATCACTACCGGCTCCTGCTCGCCGAGTGCCCCGGCCCTGCCTGCGGGTGAGCCGGCTCTCCCGGTCTGCTGCAACGTCATCACCGTCATCAATCCGGCCGTGACCAGCGGTCCCGCCGGCGCTCCCTTCAGCCAGACTTTCACGCAGACTGGCGCCATCGGTACGGCCACCTTCTCGCTTGCCAGCGGTTCGCTGCCGAGCGGGCTGACACTTGCCACCAACGGCGTCCTTTCCGGCACGCCGACCGTCACTGGCAACTTCCCCATCACCGTCATGGTCACCGACTCGCAGGGCTGTACGGGCGTCGGCCCCACCTATCCATTGCAGATCACCTGTCCGAGCATCACGGTCACCAATCCAGCCGTCAACAGCGGCGTGGCCGGCTCGCCCTTCAGCGCGACGTTTACGCAGAGCGGGGGAGTGGGTACGACGACGTTCTCGATCGCAGGCGGCACGCTGCCGGCTGGCCTCACCCTGGCCGCGAACGGAGTGCTCTCGGGAACACCGACGCAGACAGGCAGTTTCCCGATCACGGTCAAGGCGACCGATTCGAATGGATGCAGCGGCATCGGACCAACGTACACGCTGACCATCACCTGCCAGACCATCACGGTCACGAATCCGGCTGTCTCATCGGGCGTCGCGGGCGCCGCGTTCAGTCAGACCTTCACGCAGAGCGGCGGCATCGGTGCGACGACGTTCTCCCTCGCAAGCGGATCACTGCCGGCCGGTCTCACGCTGGCCGCGAACGGCGTGCTCTCAGGTACACCGACGCAGACCGGCAGCTTCCCCATCACAGTCAAGGCCACCGATTCGAACGGATGCAACGGCACCGGCGCGACCTACACATTAGTCATTGCTTGCCAGACCATCACCGTCACGAATCCGGCGGTGAATAGCGGCGTCGCGGGCGCTGCGTTCAACCAGACCTTCACGCAGAGCGGCGGCATCGGCATGACGACGTTCTCGCTCGCCAGCGGAACACTGCCGGCCGGACTCACGCTCGCCGCGAATGGAACGCTCTCCGGTACCCCAACGCAGACCGGAACCTTCACGATCACCGTAAAGGCAACCGACTCGAACGGCTGCAACGGCACGGGTCCAACCTACACGCTGACGATCGTCTGCCAAACCATCACCGTCACGAATCCTGGCGTCAGTTCCGGTGTGGCCGGTACGCCCTTCAGCCAGACCTTCACGCAGAGTGGCGGCATCGGAATGACGACGTTCTCGCTGGCCAGCGGTACGCTGCCCTCGGGACTCTCGCTCGCCGCGAACGGAACGCTCTCCGGTACGCCGACCGTCGTCGGAACCTTCCCGATCACCGTCACGGTTACCGACGCCAACGGTTGCACCGGTACCGGCTCGACCTACAACCTCGTCATCAATTGCCAGACCATCACGGTAATGCCTCCCGCGGTGAACAGCGGTGTGGCGGGATCGCCGTTCAGTCAGACCTTCACGCAGAGCGGTGCCATCGGTTCGGCGACGTTTACGCTCGCCAGCGGCGTGCTGCCTTCGGGTCTGTCGCTCGCGACGAACGGCGGATTGTCCGGCACGCCGACCCAGACCGGAACCTTCTCGATCACCGTCAAGGTGACCGACGCGAACGGTTGCACCGGAACGACCGGATACACGCTGACCATCGTTTGCCAGACCATCATCGTTACGAACCCCGCGGTGAACAGCGGCGTAGCGGGATCACCGTTCAGTCAGACCTTCACGCAGAGCGGCGCCATCGGCTCGGCCACGTTCTCGCTGGCCAGCGGTTCGCTGCCTGCCGGCCTGACCCTCTCGGCCTCGGGAGTCCTCTCCGGTACGCCCACGCAGACCGGCACCTTCCCGATCACCGTCACCGTCACTGACGCGAACGGCTGCACCGGCACCGGCCCAACCTACACGCTGACCATCGCCTGCCAGACCATCACCGTCACCAATCCGTCGGTGAACGTCGGCATCGCCGGACAGGCCTTCAGCCAGTCGTTCACGCAGAGCGGCGGTATCGGTGCGACGACCTTCACGCTCGCCACCGGTACGCTGCCCTCGGGATTGAGCCTGGCTGCAGACGGCACGCTCTCCGGTATCCCGCTGCAGACAGGAACGTTCCCGATCACCGTCACGGTGACCGATGCGAATGGCTGCTCCGGAACGAGCGCGACCTACAACCTCATCATCAACTGCCAGACGATCACGGTCACACATCCGGCCAACATGACCGGAACCGTCGGCGTCGCCTTCAGCGAGCAGTACACGCAGAGCGGCGGCATCGGGGCGGTCGTTTTCTCAACTTCCAGCACCCTGCCCACCGGCATGAGCCTGGCCGCCGACGGCACGCTTTCCGGCACCCCGACCGAGAGCGGCTCCTTCCCGATCACCGTTACCGCCACCGATTCCAACGGTTGCACCGGTTCGGATACCTTCACGCTCACCATTGGCTGCCAGACCATCACCGTCACCAACCCGGCTGTATCGACCGGCACCGCCGGTACGCCATTCAGCCAGACCTTCACGCAGAGCGGAGCGAACGGCACGGCTACGTTCTCGCTGGCCAGCGGAACGCTGCCGGCTGGATTGAGCCTCTCGCCGTCGGGTGTCCTCGCTGGCACTCCGACGCAGACCGGCTCGTTCCCGATCACCGTCAAGGTGACCGACTCGAACGGCTGCACCGGCACGGGGCCGACCTACACGCTGGTCATCTCCTGCCAGACCATCACCGTGACGAATCCCGCCACGACGACGGGAACAGTCGGAACGCCGTTCAGCCAGACCTTTACGCAGAGCGGCGGCATTGGCTCGGTCACTTTCACCACCGTGAGCACGCTTCCGACGGGCCTGAGCCTTTCGGCCGCCGGCGTGCTCTCCGGCACTCCGACGCAGACCGGCACGTTCCCGATCACCGTCACGGTCACGGATTCGAACGGCTGCACCGGAACAGGTCCGACCTACACACTCGTCATCTCCTGCCAGACCATCACCGTGACTAACCCGGCCACCGCGACCGGCACGGTGGATGCGCCGTTGAGCGCGACCTTCACTCAGAGCGGCGCCATCGGTACCGCCACATTCACGATCGCCAGCGGCTCGCTGCCGGCGGGCCTGACGCTCTCCTCAGCCGGCGTTCTCTCCGGCACGCCGCAGGTGCCGGGCACCTTCTCGATTACGGTCAAGGTCACCGATTCCAATGGCTGCACCGGAACGGGACCGACCTACACGCTGGTTATCGCTTGCCAGACCATCACTGTCACGAACCCGAGCTCGACGACCGGAACCTACAACGTGCCGTTGAGCGGCAGCTTCACCTTTACGCAGACCGGCGTCGGGACCCACACACCGGCAGTCTTCTCCGTCAATAGCGGCTCGCTGCCGTCGGGCGTATCGCTCTTGTCGAGCGGCGTCCTCTCCGGCACACCGACGCAGACCGGCGTCTTCTCGGTCACCGTCAAGGTGACGGACGCCAACGGCTGCACGGGAATCGGCAGCACCTATACGCTCACCATCGCTCCGAATCTGACCACCAAGTCGTACGTCGACGTCGGTAACACGCAACTCGATGGTGGACTCCCGGCTCCTGCTACACCGGCGGTCCTTTCGGTGGCGGTGTCGAGTGGCGATTCCTCCGACGCCCCGATCACCTATGCCGTAACGGTCCCGCCGTTCAACGGCACGCTGACCACTTTCAACCCGAACGGAACTTTCCTCTACACGCCGAATGTCGGTAACACCGCCTCTGACTCGTTTACCTACACCGGCACATCGAACGGCATCACCGTGACGCGTTCTGCCACCATCACCTTCACCGGCAGGGTCTGGTACGTCGACAACGCCACCGTCTCCGGCACGAACGACGGCCGCTCAAACACGCCGTTCAAGACGATGACCGCCGTCGGCGCCGCTGCTACGGTGTCCGGCGACTTCATCTACGTGTCGAAGGGCTCCGGTTCGACCACCGGCGCGTACACCATGTTGACGAGCCAGAAGTTGATCGGCGCCGGCGCCACGCTCAGCGTGGGCGGCGTACTGACGGTTCCCGGGCTCGGCGCTAATACACCGACGCTGAGCGGCACGCTCACGCTGGCTACGAACGTCACCGTCAATGGGATCGACATGAGCACCGGTGCTGCCAACGCCATCAACGGCACGAGCGTATCGGGGATCAGCGTCACCGCCAGGAACGTGGCCACAACTACCGGTACGGCTGTCAATATCAACGCCGGAACCGGCACGATGACGTTTACATCGGTGAGTGCAAATGGAGGTGCCAACGGCATCTTCCTGCAGAACTTCACCGGTGGCGGATTCACGGTCACCGGCGACGGGACCAACACCTCGGTAGGCGGCAATGCCAGCGGCGGCACGATCGCCAACATGGTGGGCGCCAACGGGACCACCAGCGGCATCGGGATCTATCTGAACAACGTGCAGAACGTCGTCCTGCGCCGGATGACGATCAACGGGACCAATCAGAATTTTGGAATCCGAGGACTCCTCGTCAACGGATTTACGCTTGAATATGCAACGGTCAACGGAGTCAACGGCAACGCCGCTTCGCTGCCGGCGCCTGAGAATGCCGGCGAAGGTAGCATCTACTTCGGCAATGTCACCACCAACGGCCTACTGAATCAGGGGACCTTCACAAACTGCAAGATCAGCGGTGGTCGCGCCAGGAACTTGTCGATCATCAATACGTCCGGTACGGCCACTCTTGTTATTAAGGGATGTACGTACGACCTGAACCAGAACTTCGCTGACGCAAACCAGAGTCTGGCGATCGAAGCGCGTAACAGTGGGACGGTCATCAACTCCACCCTCGGCGGCACAGGCACAGGTGAGGCGAACTCGTTCACCGGCTCGCCTGGCGACCTTGTCAACGTCACCGGTCAGAGCGGAACGACGATGGATGTGCAGTTCATACAGAACGCGCTGTCGAACAACCATGCCCAGAACATCATCGGTGGCGGCGGTATGACGCTGGCCACCGCGGGCACCATGACCTTCAACGTCGACGGCAACACGTTCCGCGATGCAAACGGCAACGCCATCTCTCTGGGCAAGGCCACTTCGGGAGCGCTCTTTAGCGGAAGAATCACGAACAACAACATCGGTGTGACCGGCGTCGCGAACTCCGGCTCGGCTACCAGCAACGGGATCTTCGGTTCATTCGCCGGCACCGGCACCGTCGCTCTTACCATCGCGAACAACAGAATTCTGAACTACGGTGGAAACGCCGGTCTCTACTTCGACAATACCGGCGGCAGTTACACGGCGAACTTCACCATTACAGGCAACGTCACGGCCGAGCCGGGAGCGGGAGCATTCGCCGGACTGGCGCTTACGAATGGCGGCGCTGGTTCCACCGATACCATCAACGTCTGCGCGACGATCACCGGTAACGACTTCAGCGCCGGCGACCCGTCTGACTCGAACGACATCATCGTCGGCGCCAGCGGCAGCGCCGTCGGCCATACGTTCAACCTGCCGGGCTACGCTGGAGGCGCCAATCTCGCGAACGTCCAGACCTTCATCCAGAACAACAACCTGAATCCGGGAAGCACCGCAGTCGTTGCCTACACCGATCCGCCGGTTACGGCTGCTGCCTTCACCGGTAGCGGAACGAGTTGCCCCACACCATAGGGAACAAGCCCCATCGCTCAGTCTGACAGTCTGTTTGGCAGAAAGAGGTGTGACTATGGATACGAACGACGACATCCGCGACTCCGTCCCGGCCAACGACCAGGACCGGCTGCTTCTTCATCGGCGCGAATTCATGATTCTGAGCTCCGTCGCTGTCGCCGGCGCAGCGGCCTCCGGGCTGCCGCAGCAGGTGATACGCGCCGTGGCCGGCAGCGATCCCATCAGCCTTCCGATCGTCTCGCTCGGCTTCTGGGACGGATCACTTGACAAGACCCGGCTCGGCACAGCGCCCGCGGAGGCAGTACACCGTCTCACCTCCGCCACATCGGCTCGTTCCGCTGATCGCGTCCTCGATGGCTCGGCGCGCGTTAGCGTCAATGGCTTCTGGCGCGCTGAGCACCATCGCGCCAAGCCCCTTTCCGTGGCGCTGAATGTCTTGTTCCCCGCCGGGAACGAACGGCTTCCGTTCCATGCCTGGAGTCACACGACGCACCGCGGCGTGGCCAAAAACGCGCCGTCGCCGCGGTTCGTCGTGCCTGTCGACGCGCGTCACCCCATCGAGATCAATGTCGAGATGCGCATGCCGGCCGGTTCGACGCCTCCGGCTCTCGAGCGCGTGAAACGGTTCTTCTCTCTCGACGATCGAAACGACGAACGGAAGAAGACCGGCGCCTGCGCGCTCGCCGTCGACTCCCGCTCGTCGGCGATGAAACTGAACCGCGGCATCTACTTCATTGCTCTCCAGGAGGATCCGTGCGACAAGGCGCCCAACTGGTCGGCGGTCCGCATGCGCGACCCCCACGCTCCCGGCGCGCTCGACGCCTCAGGGACCGGAGTCCTGCTTCAAGGCGGCCTGCTCGGCCTGGAGCCTGTGCCGTTCTCGTATCTCATGATCTCGGTGGACAAAGCCTGAGAATGCGTCTTCGATATCGGTAGTTGGGTAGAGCGCATGCTCGAATCGATCATTCTCCGCCCGGCTACCGACACCGATTACGATTTCATGCGGCGTCTTTACGAGTCGGCGCGCGCCGAGGAGATGACGCGCTTTCCGTTCGACGAGGCGCAGAAGAAGGTCTTCCTCGACCAGCAGTTCGCCGCCCAGTTCGAGCACTACGGCATCCACTATCCGACATGCGAGCGGAACATCGTCGAACGGAACGGTGAGGCCATCGGCCGGTTTTGGATCGACGAGTGGCGCGATCAGATCCGCATCGTCGATATCGCTCTGATGGCGGAGTGCCGCGGTTCAGGCATCGGATCGATGCTCCTTCACCAAGTGCTCGACCGCGCCGATGCCGCGGGCAAGCCGGTCACCATTCACGTCGAGTCCTTCAACCCGGCTCTTCGCCTTTACCAGCGCCTTGGATTCGAACAGGTCGACACAAACGGCGTTTACTACCTCATGCGGCGAGCACCGCGGTAGCATAAGGAGTCTGCTCGGCAGAACGATCGAGCGGAGATGGTGGCCGAGCCTTGGGCAACCAGCGCCGACGGCCGTGCCGGCCTAGGTGAAGACGGCTTCATAGTTGAAGCCGGCCGCCTCTTTCCCGATCGGTACCAGGAAGAGATCGAGCGGATCGGAAAACCCATCGTGCGTCAGCCGGTAGATCTGCTGGGGGAGGAGGACAGGTCCGAGGAAGTAGAGCGAAAAGGCGGTGCGATTCAGGCGCGCTGCCTCGCTCTCCATCACCCGCGCGGCCCGCATGAGCCGCAACTCGATCTTCTGCGCGTTGTTCCGCAGCCAGAACGAGGTGCCGACGTAAGGTTCGAACGATTCAATGGTCAACTGATCGAGCATGTCGACCGGCATTTTACAGTAGCTCGCTGAGCCGATCTCTTAGATCAGTGTTTTGCCGAGGGTTGCCGCGAAAGAGTTGTCTGTCCGGTGATCATGGGTATCACGATTCAGAACCCTCTGGCCTGAATCCCGCCGCCGTCTACAATAGCGCCCCGAATGGATACCTTCCCCCTTCGTCCGCGTGAGGTCTTCGAGGCGCTGAGCGCGACCGTGGTCGGGCAGGATGAGGCCATTCGCGAGCTGTCCGTCGCCATCGTCAAGCATCTGGTCGGGCATCCGGCGCCGAACATCCTGATGATCGGCAATTCGGGCTCCGGGAAGACCACGCTCATGCGCGCGGTCGAGCAGTTTCTGGCCAGCCGGCCGGAGCTCAGCCACTCCGCGAACGTCATTCGCATCAATGCGAATGTCCTGGCCGAGGAACATCAGGGGTATGGGAGAGCGGTGCTGGGGAGACTGTTCGCCAACGCCCGAACCATCCTCGGCGCCGACGCGGCGCTGTCCGATCTGCTGCGCTCCGTCGAGCACGGGATCGTCTTCATCGACGAAGTCGACAAGATCCGGGCACAGGTCAGCGGCCAGCCCAATGTGCGCGGGATCGTGGCGCAGGAAGCGCTGCTCACCCTCATGGAGAACGAGAACGTCGAGTTCGAAACGAACGGTATGAGCTTCGCCGTCAACTCGTCCAACGTCCTCTTCATCGTCGGCGGGGCCTTCGAGGAGCTGTACGAGGCCGTCTTCCGCCGCGCCACCATCGGCCAGGACGTCGCGCCGATGAAGCCGATCGTCGTCGTCTCCGCGTCCGGCGAGGTGCGCGAAGAGCTGCCGTTCCATCTGCGGGACTACCTCAAGTACGAGGATCTGTTCCGCTACGGCATGACCCCGCAGTTCGTCTCCCGGTTCGAATCGATCGTCGTGCTCAACGATCTCGCCGAATCCGACCTGGCGCGTATCTTCGTCGAGCCGGAAGCGTCGATCTTCCGCACCTCGCGCGCCTACTTCCAGCGGTTCGGCATCGACCTGCAGATCACGCGGGGCGCGTTGATCGCCATCGCCTGGGACGCCGCGCGCCAGAAGCGCCTCGGCGCGCGCGCGTTGCGCGAGACCTTCCGACGCGTGATCGGCCGTCTCGAATTCGATCCCGCTGACGCCGGCTCGCACGTGATCACCGTCGACGAGGCCATGGTCAAGCAGACGATCGCTGGCCGCGAACAGGGGACTCCTCGGCCACGATGATCCGGTCCGCATTTCTGATCATGTTGCTCGCGCTGGCCGGCGCGACGACGGCATCGGGGAATGTCGTCTTCGTTGACAACCGCGCCACGCCTGGAGGTGATGGGAGTCGCCAGTCGCCGTTCTCAACGATTGCTCAGGGCGTCCAGGGCGCCTCCAGCGGCGGGGTCGTCTACGTCGCCGAGTCGAATTCGCCCTACGTCGAAAGCGTGACCTTGAAGAGGGGCCAGATGCTCATCGGCTCCGCCTTCGGCCTCGATGCGGTGAGGACCGAATTAAAGTTCGACACCGGTGTCATCGGCGTTCCCGCGCAGCAGGGGCCGGGACCGGCCATTCATGGATCGATCGTCACGACCGGCGATAACGTCATCGCCGGTTGCACCGTCTTCGCGGAAGCCCTGAGCGGCATCGTCGGGAGCGGCGCCATTGGCAAGCTCACCGTGCGCAACGTTTACCTCAAGACATCCAAAGCCGGGTTCGGCATCTACCTGCAGGAGCAGCAGGGGAATGTGGACATCTCCGGCGGATCGATCGAGGCCACGGACCGCGGAAGCGGAATTGGCTTGGATGGAGGTTACGGCGTCGTGGTCATCGACCGGATGCCGATCTCAGGCGAGTTCACCTCGGCCGTTCGGATCCAGGGACGCAAGTCGGGGAGCGTCACCTTCCGCCGCGGCTCGAAGCTGCATATCCGCGACGCGCTTGACGATGCGGTCGTCATCGCCGGCATCGAACGGCCAGGCGCCGTCGTCTTCGAAGACACGATCGACGTACGCGGGCGCAGGCGGGGCGTGGTGGTGAACAAAGTAGCGAAGCTGGTCATCGGTGGCGCGTCGACGCTGAGCACCGTCAACGGTGCGGCGCTCGAGGTGCACGACTCCGGCGTCGAGCTCTCGTTCGAGTCGGTGTCGGCGCAGGGGATCGCGCCGGGAACGCTCGACGAAGGGATCATCCTCGACGGCGTCCACGGCAAGGTTTCGATCACCGGCGTAGAGGGAAAGCGCGGAACCGGCGGCGCCATTCTTCACGCGCGCGGCAACGGCATGCGCATCGTCCAGTCGAGCAACATCCGCATCAGCGGGATCACCGTCACCGACAGCGGTGTCAACAAACCGACGCGCGGCGTTCGATGTGCCGGCAATTTCCAGGAGAACTCCACCGCCGTCTGCCGCGCCGCCCTCTACCTGCGGCACATCAGCGACTCCACCTTCGAGAACATCGTCGTCGACGGCGGCAGCGCCATGGGGATCAACGCCAACAACATCCGCGACGTCACCTTCGGCGGGCTGGACGTTCATGCCGCCGGCGATGAGACCTTCGAGAGTGGCGTGCTGTTGCAGGAAGCGGGCGGCACGATCACCTTCAACCGCTCATCATTCGTCGACAACGCCGGCAGCGAGATGCTCATCGAGCAGCGCTACAACAATGGACGCATCGTCCTCGACCGCTGCACGCTGGCCGCGACAGGACGCCCGGAAGTTGCTCCCCATCTGCTGGAGCTGCGCACGTTCGGCGCCTCGCGAATCGGCGTCGAACTGCGCACTGCCGATCTCAAGGACAACCTCGGATCGGCCATCGATGCCGTGGCCAGCGAAACCAGCGCGCTTGCCGTCGATGCAAGCGACTCATCGATGCAGCACTTCGGCCATGGCGTCGTCACGGTCGGAGCGCGGCAGAATGGGAACGCGCAGTTGACGCTGAAGGGCAGCTCCGTCGTGGCTTTGGTGTCCGACCGCGCCTGGGTCGACGTTGCCGCCTCCGACATGGCTACGGCCTGCGTCGACCTTACCGCGAACCGTTTCAGCAGCATGCCCGGAACCGTGATCCGTCTGGCATCATCCGCACGCTCCTCGATGCGGGTGATCGGTGCGCCGTCCTCCGACGGAAAGGCCGTCGCGGCGATGGTCGCCGCCGCAAACGGCGGAGCGGTAGCCATTGTCCAGGGGGCCGTGGTGGCAGCGCCTGCCTGTCACTGATCTTGCACAGCTCGCCGGACGGCGTGTTAGTATGAATAAGTCCAGTCCGCCACCGTCCGCCGGCGCATTATTTAAAGGCGCACATTCCCAATGAAACCAGTATGGAGGTCCGTATGAAAGCTACAGGTGTATCCAAAGGAATGCCGCGCCGCGAGTTTCTTCGCATCGGTTCCGCAGCCGCTCTCGGCGTCGCCGTCGTCGCCATGAGCGAACGGAGTCTCTTTGCCGCCGAGAGCTCAGGCATCGTCCCGCTGATGGACATCGGCTACGCACCGTTCCTCCCGCTGCCTGGGTATTCGGTTCCTCTGGCCGCGGCGAGCTCCATCCTCAGTCCCGATCCGCATTTCATCGGGAGCGGCGTCAGGGTCTCTGTCGTGGGTGCCGGGCGGGCCGCCAGCCATAAGAACGCGCCGGGCGGAATCGCCGTCGATGCGCTCTTCCCGGTCTCTCACCGCGGTTCTGACGATCCGTCACGCTACCGTTTCTTCTCCATCGCCGGCCGTCCCGATACCGACGCGGTCAGCGGGCAGCTCAGCTTCACCATTCAGGCACCTGCCACAAGCGGCGTTTCGCTTTTTGTCAGACGTCTGCGGCCGACCAGCATGCCCAGCTCCCCGACGCCGCCGCCGATCGAGACCGAGGCATCGCCGCTGACGTTGTCGCTTGGCAATGTGGCCGGGCCGAAGCTCAACCGCGGTGTTTACGCGCTCGCCTTCCGCGAAGAAAACGGCGACAGCATGACCAACTGGGGCCGCATGGCACTGGCACCAGCCGCGAGCGGCGGATTCATCATCTCCGGCGCCACCTTCACTTATCTGCTGCTGAACGTCGACTACGCGGATGCCGGTTCGGATCGCCGGCCCCCGTCACGGCACTAGCAATCGAATCGACGGCGGCTACAATGCCCGCCGCCATGGCCGAGCAACCTAAGAAATCACTCTTCGACAAGTTGAAACGTGGGCTCTTCATGACCCACACCGAGATCATCGAGAAGGTCCGGGAATCGATGGTTCCCGACCTTCCGATCGAGCAATCGGCGATCGACGGTCTCGAAGAGGGGCTCCTCGGCGCGGACGTGGGCGCGGAGCTGACCACCTCGCTGGTCAATCGGATCGAGCAGCGCATCCGCACCGAGCGGATCACGAAGATGGATCGCTTCACCGAGGTGCTGCGCGAAGAGGCGCGGGCACTCATTCCGCGCCGACTCTCGTCGCCCATCGACGTCACGCGCGCGAAACCATTCGTCATTCTCGTCGTCGGCGTCAACGGCACCGGGAAGACCACCACGATCGCCAAGCTGGCCACGCGTTTCAAGAATGAAGGCAAGTCAGTCCTCCTCGGGGCGGCGGACACCTTCCGTGCAGCCGCCATCGAACAGCTCCAACTGTGGGCGGACCGCATCGGCATCGACATGGTCAAGCACAAAGCCGGCTCGGACCCTGGTGCCGTCGCCCACGACACGGTCACGGCCGCGAAAGCGCGCGGTATTGACGTCGTCCTCATCGACACCGCCGGGCGTCTGCACAACAAATCACACCTGATGCAGGAGCTCTCGAAGGTGCGGCGCGTCGTCGAGAAGGAGCTGCCCGGTGCGCCTCACGAAACACTTCTCGTGATCGACGGAACGACGGGGCAGAACGGCGTCAGTCAGGCCGCCGCATTTCTCGAGGCGGTGCAGGTAACCGGGATGATCGTGACCAAGCTCGATGGCACGGCCAAGGGCGGCGTGATCCTTTCGATCATGCGGCAGTTCGAGATTCCGGTGAAATTCGTCGGCGTCGGGGAGAGCGCGGACGATCTCATTCCCTTCGATCCGGCTGCCTACGTCGACACGCTCTTCGAGTGACTGAGCGCCCACCAGGAGGCGAAGACCACGCCGAACATGCCGACGATGCGGGAGACCAGCTCGATCGTCAGCCAGAAGTTCGCCGCCGCGTCGCCGTAGTGCTGCTCGCTCCACGCTCCCTGTCGAACCGCATAGGTCGATTCGATGGAGATCAACAGTCCGACGCAGTGTGAGACGAAGAGGATCACGAGGGCGATGGCCAGTCCGCGCACGTTCGCCAGGCGCCACGGTCTGTCGTTCGAGGCGAAGAGAGCCAGCAGCAGAATGATGTTGTAGGTGATCTGATCGGCCGGCATCGTCGCCGTCGGCAGCGGTGTCGACGATGTCACGAAGACATTGCGCTCCTGCGGCAACAGCTCCGCGGCCGCCAGCCGCCGGTCGGCGTGCAGCAGCAGTTGCGTTGCGGGAGCGAGCAGGCGGTTGTAGGCCGGTGTGGCCGCCCACCAGATCCAGACGCCAATTGCGAGGCCAGCCAGAAACCTAAGTGCTCGCAGGAGCATTGCGCGGTGCCACGATCGAAGTCCAGATGAGGAAGAGGAAGACCGCCGCACCGAACATCAACGTCTGCCAGACCGCGAGATGGAACATCTCGAAGACGTTGCGGTGATAGACACCGAGGAGGTAGAGCGAGTCGATCCGGATCACGTTCAGCGCCTCGAGGACCAGGGCCGCCGCCAGCGCGCCGATGACGCGCTTCCGGATTGGCGCGTGAAAGGCCAGCATGGCCGCGCAGACGAAGACCACGGCTTCGAGACCGTTGCAACCGCCACGGATGTCGACGGCGAACCGGGCGCCGCTGATCACGGTGCCGGTAACGACTACATGCTCCCCTATGAGTTTCAGGGCCGCGCCGGAGATCCGTGCCAGCACGGCCGTGAAGGGAAGGACGACGCGCTTGTCGACGGCGTCGATGGTGATGACGGCGTAGAAAGCGATGAGAAGGACGGCAAAGACGATGAGAAACCGCGTCTGGCGCGGTGCAAGGGCCATGACGCGGATTCTAACAGCCGGGCCACGGGCTCACTTGCGGTGCACGTGGATCGTGTCGCCGACCGGCTCCTGGCGGAGGTTCGCATCGTCGAGAATCTTGGCGAAGGCATCCCTCCACGGCATTTCGTGGATGGAAACGGTCACTCTGCCGGAGACGTCGGCATCGGCAACGATTTCGATGTTCGTCGCCTTGGAGAAGGCCTGCAGCACATCGCGGATGTCGGCGTCTTTCAGATCGATGCTGATCTTTTCGCTGCTGGCTTTCGCGGAGTCTGGCGCGGAGGCGACCGGTCGCGCCACGGGCTGGCCGGGCTTCGATGGCAGCGGGCTCGCTACGCCGGCGCCGATGGTGGCGACTGCGAAAAGAGTGATTGCGGTGGCTGTGACGGCACGGTGAGAGAGAAGACGGCGTGTTCCAAAACGCATGATGGCTTCCATCCTTTCGCGGATTGTGTTGCTGACGATGCAGGACATCCCTGCGGCATGTGGCGCGACGGCCGCGCCGCAAACCTTGCTCAGAGCGGTGACATAGACGTTGGGATTACCCGAGGCGACGACGACCGCGTCGCAGGCCTCTTCGCGCGCGGCATCGAGCACGCGGCGGCTGATCCAGACCAGCGGGTGAAACCACAGAGCGCAGCTCACAATCGATTCGACGATACTGAGGACGTTATCGTTTCGCGCGATGTGCGCGCATTCGTGAGTGAGGATCATCTCCAGCTCGGTGTCGTCGAGTTGCACGGTGGCAGGAATGACGATGACCGGCCTGAAGATCCCAACCGTCGCCGGTGCTGCGATCGAGGGCGAACGAATCAGGCGCACCGCCCGCGTCCCCCCCGCACCGGTGCGGGCACGCGATAGCGCGGAGAGCGCGTGCGCATCGGCATCGAGCGCGCCGGCGAGCGCGAGCCGCACGCTGGCGCGGCCGCGGATGAGCGTGCGCGCCAGCAAGGCGGCAGCGATCGCAAGCCACAATGCGATTGCCACGGACGGCCAGACCGGCGTCGTTGTGTGCAGGCTCGTATCCGTGAGAGACCCGAGCACGTTGATGAGGATCGTCCCCTTCGGCATCCGGGCCAGATCGATACCGAAGAGCGCCAGCATGCGCGGCACGATCGCCGAGGGAATGGCGAACTTCATGAGCGCCGCGAACACGATTGAATACCGCGTCCGCGCCGCCAGCCTCGGCATGTGCGCGACGAGGATGGCCATTGCCAGGAGCAATGTCGACTCGAGAACGTGAGCGATCATTTCGCTCCTTTCCTGGTCGCCTTCTCGATGGCCTTGAGATCGTCGAGGGAGAGCTTGCCGCTCTCGACGAGATGCGCCACCAGTGGCCGCGAGCCACCGACGAGGTCGAGTAACTCCTCGACCAGCCGCCGGTAGACGGACTTGCGGGTGATGGCCGGCTCGAAGAAGAGGGCATTGCCCTCTTTCCGCGTTCTGCGGACAGCGCCTTTCTGCTCCAGACGCTGCACGATGGTCTGCACGGTGGTGTAGGCCGGACGTTCGTCGCGATCGATGGCGTCCTGCACGTCGCGGACGGTCGCTTCGCCGAGGCGCCAGAGGACGCTCATTACCTCGGTCTCGAACTTCGTGAGCTGGATGCGTTCCGTTGCCATGCGCGCAATACTACAAATGTAGTAGCGCGATGTCAACGCGTCTCACGGCGCGTGGCGGAAGGTGGGTCGGACTCTCCAGTCCGACCCTTGGAGCAAATCACATCGTCCGTTTGCAGACTTCCTTATCGGTCTTGTTCCACGTCCCGTTCATTTCCATCTCCCCCTCGTGGTCGATCTCGTTCTTGCCGACCTTGGTGAAGATGTCGCGGGCCTTCGAGGTCATGCCACCGCCGTGCATGGGGCCGGTGAAGACGAGCTTGTCACCCTCCCATCCCGGGGATTGGCTCGTGCCGTATCCGCCCATGTTGTCGACAGAACCTGCTACGAATGCTTTCGGCTGTTCGTCATAACCCCACAGTGCCAGCACCTCGTACGGATGCGGGTTCTTCGCCGTCTTGGTTTCGGTGTAGCGGATCTCCAACCACTGTCCGCCGACGGTCCATGTGCCATGAACAGTTGCCTTCGTCGGATGTTCCGGTCCCATGGGCGACGCGAAACCGGTCCCCGTGCACTGGAACGTGCCGATGAACGGCTGCAGCTCCTTCAACTTGGGATTGCTCTGGCCGAACGCGGCCACGGTGACGAGACAGAGAACCACTGCCAGGATGCGTGTCTTCATTCCGATCTCCTCCTTGTTTGATGAAGTTACGGTGTTCGCCACGGTTTGGATGTTTACTGCCGCGGTACCGCGATGTCGGCCACCGAGGCGCGCTGCAACCTGGTCAGATGTTCGGGGGCGAGCTTGATCTTGGTAGAGCGGTTGCCGCCCCCGACGATGATGTACTCGCGCTCCATGACCCGCTCGTCGATGTAGAGCGGTACCGAATCCGGCAGGCCGAAGACGGTGACGCCGCCGATCAGTTGCCCGGTCAACTCTCTGGTCTCCTCGGCGGAGGCGAACGAGAGCCGTTTGATGCCGATCAATTTGCTGATCTTGTGGTTCACGTCGAGCTTCATCGTGGCCGTGACGAGACAGGCGACGTACGTTCTCGGCTCGGTCTTGGCGGCGACCAGGATCGTGTTTGCCGCGTTGTCGCGCGGGATGCCGTAGTTGGCGCAGAAGACGTCGGTATCCGCCCAGTCGGGGTTGCAGGGGAGGACCTCGTGGGGGATGGCAAGCGCATCGAGCTCGCTCTGCACGGTGGGATCGAGGTCGCTCATGGCGCGATCACCACCTTCCCCGCGCCGACGTCCACCGTCTCCTCTTTCCCGCCGGCCATCACCCGGTACTGGCCGGGTATCAGTCCCAGCATGCCGAAGAATCCGGTGCCGTCGGTATGCGTGATGCGTTTCGTCTGCGTCGACAGCGATTCGATCGTCACCGGCGTGCCGTCGCCGCCGGCGTGGCCCATGATGGCGCCGGTGTTCGCCTCGGCCTTTCGCGGCGGAGGCGACATCGCGGCGAAAAGCGGCTGTGCGATGCGCTCGAATGCCGTGTGGCCGTCGGTGGCCGTGCTCGTGCGCAGCGCGGCGAAAAATTCTTCGTTCGGCCGCTTCGGCGTGAAGACCCCGGCCACCGGAAGCGCGTACGGATTCTTCGTCACGGCGTTGTTGGTGCTATTAGCGAGGATCGACCACGGTTTCGTATCACCCATGGCGAAGAAGAGGATGCCGTCGGCCCCAGCCTCGCGCGTGCGTCGCGATTGCCGCAGCGTTCCCTCGATCGAGTTCAGGTACGCGCCGATACCGGGCACCGCCGCGCGGTCGTTGGCGTGCGCGGTGGTGACGACGAAGTGCAGCCAGTCGTCGAACTGCTTCCGTTCCGCCGGCGCGTGCTCGCGTTTGTAGAGCATGGGGCTGGCCACGTCGATGATCCCTTCGCGCAGCCACGCCGCCCAATCCTGAAAGGCGACGCGATAGGCGTCGGTATTGGCGAAGCCGCCGCTCGCGCCGGGACCGGCTCCCCAGGAGATGAGCGCGGCGGAGATGGTGATCGAGGGGCGAATCGCCTTCGCGCCGAGGGAGAGACGGCGCACGAAACTCGTCACCTGCTCCCGCCGCCAGTCGTTCCAGAGCGCATCCTTCGCATGCGGAAGTCTTCCGTAGCGCGCGCGGAACCGCGCCACGCTGGTGTCGTTGAAGCCGGAGTCGGCGTGAGGAGACTCGGGATAACGGACGCGATCGAGATGAATGCCGTCGATGTCATAGGCGCGGACGAGATGAAGCAGCACGTCCACCGTATAGGCGGCCGCGTCGGGATGCCCGAGGTCGAGGTACCAGTCGGTGGCGAACTGATAGCGGCCCTTGCTCGTCTTCGTTCCCCACTGCCGCGCGCCGCGATAGGGCTGGTGCCTTGCCGCATCCCAGAAATGCTGCAGGAAGACGTGGCGGGAATCGCGAGGAAGCGGATCGATCTTCGGATCGCCGTGGAAAACCGCACCGACGATGACGAACGCGTGGACCTGAATGCCGCGCGCGTGTGCGGCATCGAGCAGGGCGCGGAGCGGGTCAAACGTTCCATCCATCGCCTCGGCCAGCGGCTCGGCGGCGTCGAGATACCAGGCGTCCCCCCGCCGGCGCACCTGGACGAAGAGCGCGTTGGCATTGCTCTCGACGGCCGCGTCGACGATGCGATCGACGTCGACACGGGTCGCAAACGGCGTCCGGAACGTGTCCACCCAGTAGGCACGGTATTCGGGACGAGGATCGTCCGCGTACAGCGATGCCGCGGTGAGGAACAGAAGGAGTGGCAGAAGACGCTTCACCTGGAGGCATTGTGAATGTTGAATGTTGAATGTTCAATGCTGAATGTTGAATGAGGGAGCCTGGCATCGGCGTTACGCTCGGTTTCATTCAACATTGAACATTGAACATTGAACATTCAACATTGCCTCATGAAAGCCTCCGTCCCCAAACCGCCGCCCGGCGACCGCCCGCTGAAGACGCTGGAACGCGTCCTGTCCAAGGCCGGCCTCGGATCGCGCACCGAGGCGCGCAGTTGGATCGGAGCGGGACGCGTGAGCGTCAACGGCCGCGTGGTGCGCGATCCGGACGCGTGGGTGGACATGGAGCGCGACCGCGTCGCCTTCGATGGCAAGCCGCTCCGCAGCGAAGAGCGCGCGTACCTGCTGCTGCACAAACCGGCCGGCTACATCACCACCTATCGCGATCCGCACGGGCGTCCGACGATCTACGATCTGCTGCCGGATCGCGAGCGCTACCTGTTTCCTGTCGGCCGGCTCGATCTCGATACCAGCGGCCTGCTGATTCTCACCAACGACGCCCAGTTTGCCGAGCGGCTGACGAATCCCGAGTACCACGTCCCGAAGAGCTACCTGGTCCATGCCAGCCGTCCGCTCTCCGACGAAGAGCTCGACCTTCTCCGCCGCGGCCTCGAGCTGCGAGACGGACCGACGCGGCCCGCCCACGTCACGCGCGTGAGCGAGAGCGCGTTCGAGATCACCATCACGGAGGGACGCAACCGGCAGGTTCGCCGGATGGTCGAAGCTCTCGACGCCTCGGTGGTGACCCTCGAACGGATCGCCATCGGATCGATCGGAATCGGAGATCTGCAGGCAGGCAAGACGAGGATGATGACCGCGGAGGAAGTGAATTCGTTGAAGGGGGTCGGGAGTCGCGGGTTGGGAGCCGGAGGACGACCTTAGGTACTCGATTCGCTGGTCACGGCAACTCGCAATTGACGAATTGTAACGAACGTCTGCTTCCCGTCACTACGAATGTGAAGGGAAAGGAGACGTCATGTTGAAGAACCGCGTGAACATCGAGAAAATCGTGGTGATCGTCGCAGCGTGTCTGATGATTGCCATAGGACCGCAGGTATTCGCGTATTCGTGCGGCAACCCCAGTTCCGGCCATTGTTACGGCACAACGAGCTGGAGCGAGCACCCGGAGTATTTCGGGGCCTACACCGATATCCGGGAGACGACGCTGAGTTGCCCCTCGGGCTGCGGAGGCTTCATCGACGACGAGATCTGGCTCATCGACACACACACCGCCGGCTGCACCACAAATGGATTCGGCGTCTGCTGGGTCGAAGCAGGGATCATCGCAATCGACGGATCGAGCCAGGTCTACTTCTGGGCCGACGCGCGGCCGATGACGACGAGCACGTTCAATCTGCACCTGCTCGGCGGCACCGACGGTCCCGGAGTCAACGACCACTTCATGATCATCAAGGACGCCCGCGGCGGGCCCGGCATCGTTCAGCTATGGATCTACAACGACGGCCTGAGCACGCTCTACAACGGCACTTCGACGAGTAATCCGATGAGCGCTAACCGCATCGACATCGGACAGGAGCTTGCCGGTACTCACGGCGCTTCCGCCGGCAACGCGGACTTTACGCGCAACATCTGGGCGGTGCAGGCGCTCGGACCAGAGTATGTCTTCTGGTACAACCGGCAAGTCCACGATACCGGCGTTGGCAGTGCGAATCCGCCGTTTGCATCGTGGGCGGTCAGCCCCACCTCGCCGCCGCCGCCGGAGGGCGGCCGATTCACAACGCACTGCTGCTCTTAGAAAGGAGCGACGACCATGAAACGCACAGCTCTCATGTTGATCGTACTACTCGGAAGTTTCGGGCTGCTTTCCGGTTGCGACGGCTGTCACCGATCGGATGACAACGGCCGCTCCGGGAACGGGACACAGAAGAAAATGGCTCTCTCTCCGCCGAAAGGGACGCCGAAACGTCCACAGGGCATGACCGCGCTGACCGTGCACGGGTCCGCCACCGAGCCGTTCACAAAGGAAGACGTCGTCGAATACTTCAAGACGCACAACTTGCCAAAGAACGCGACGACGACCAGCGATTTCCATGTCGACACGCTGGAGTTCATCACGAGCAAGGAAGTCACTGCGCGGCTGCAGGGCGTCACGACCGGACTGGCCGACGAGGAGCGGTTGGCGTTCGTGACGCTCAGCGGGACATTTGTCTTCACGGGTCCCGCGCAATCGAAGCCCGCGACGTTCAAACGTGCCTATGCCGTATTCGTGGCGAGCAACGGCAATCTCCTGCTCCTCGGTTCGCTCGATTCTCAGCGACCGATCGGCTGATCTGCCATCGTTCGTTTTCCGTTTCCGTCCGTTTTCCGTCGAACGCAGGATCCCGCACGGCCGGCAGCCCAGGCAGCAATGCCTTGGTTTGTGGTGCCGTGCGGGCATCCGCAGCCTCCGCCCAGCTTCGTTATACGATCCCGCTCCCATGTGGAACGCACGCAGAATCGTCAAAGAGCTCGCTGATCCTGACCGCCGCCGCCGCATCCTGGTAGCCTTCTGGCGCTTCGGCGACGACACGGCCAAGATGATCGCTGTGGCGCAGTTGGCCAAGGCCCTTCGCTTCCGCGAGGAGTCGATCCGCAAGATGCCGGTGGAAAAGAAGGCCGACCTCTTCGCTTCGCGCGCCACCGGACCGGAATTCGAACAGCCGCTCGAGGCCGCCCTGATGCACTACCACACGCACGAGCAGAGCGCGTTGCTGGCGGCATTCCTCGACCAGTGGAAGATCCCCCACGTGAACGGCTCGATCGAGGCCGACGTCTACGAGGCCCCCTCGGCCGATCAGGTGCGCCTCGCGGTCCAGGCGCTCGACACCTATCCTCCGCGTGATGTCGCCATCTATCTCGCCTCCGCCGGCCTTCTGATGGGCGACGCCTGGCGCGCGGCCACGTGGCCTGTAGTCGATGAGATGGCCGGGCAGTTGACTTAACACAATCCCGGAGGCAGTTAACAGCCTCTCGGAGGCAGTTAACAGCCTTTCGGAGGCAGTTAACAGCCTTCCCGAGGCAGTTAACAGCCTTTCGGAGGCAGTTAACAGCCTTCCCGAGGCAGTTAACAGCCTTTCGAAGGCAGTTAATAGCCTTTCGGAGGCAGTTAACAGCCTTCCGGAGGCAGTCAACAGCCTTTCGGAGGCCGTTAACAGGCTCCCGGAGGCTGTTAACAGGCTCCCTGAGGCTGTTAACCGACTCCAGAAGGTAGCATTGCTACCAGATGAAGGTGGTTTGGCTACCGTTCTGGCAGTTACGGGCTATACCTCCGCGTCGGAATCCCCTCGGCTTTGCTGATGCTCAGCTCGGACATCAGCTTGATCAGCTTCCGACCCTCGGCGTCGGACGCAAGATACGTCTCGCACAGCATGGCGACATGGGACTCGGCTTCCTCGGCCGAGATGGTGAAGCCATTCATCGGTTGATCGGGGCGCGTCGTCTCGGTGCGACGCCATTTTTCGTTGATCAGCTCGTAGCGGAGGAACTGACTCCCTTTTCCGGTCTGGAACGTCTGTGCCACCACGGCCGGGATGCCGCGCGCGTTCGCCTTCTGCTCGTCGAGCGCGCGCGCCACGAGCGAGGCGATCATCTCCTTGAGCGACTTCATCGCCTCCTCGGAGGCGCGGATGATCTCCATCCCGGCGTGGTAGACGCTCTTCTCCTGAGCGTTCCGGGCCATTTTCTGAAGCGTGTTTCGCGTGATGCGGCACTCCAGCGCCACTGGCATCGACTCCCACTCGAACATGATGGTGCAGGTCGATCCCTCGGCCGGGATATTGCCCTGATGGGCGATTCGCACTCCGCATAGGGAGGCGTCGAGAAGGAAGACGCGGGCCGCGCCGATCCGACCCACGAGCGGGCGGACGAGCGTCACGCGCTGAAACCTGCGTCGTTCTTCGATTGGGGCGGTCACCTCCCCCAAGTCTAAAGCAAACCTGCCGGTGTGATCGTGCGCGAAATGATGCGACGATCTCCTGCGCGTGCCGCGACCGCGCCGTAGTAGCCGTCCAGCGGCGGATCGACGGTGGCGACGCTCCATCCACCGATGACAGGCAGCAGCCGCCGCTCCCGGAAGGGAACCGTGAAGCCGTGCAGGTCGCTCGCGCCGATCCCTTTGCCGCTTGCTTTCACGATCGCTTCCTTCGCCGTCCAGATCGCAAAGAACGCGTCTTCCGCATCTGTCGCGGAATGGACGATGTCGTCCTCCTCGGCGGAAAAATAGCGCCGCGACAGGGCCACGCAATCGTGGAGCCGGCGACGGCGCTCGACGTCGATGCCGACCGGCGTGTCCTTCGCAAAGGCCAGAGCAACCAGATCTCCGGAGTGGCTGGCGTTGAACTCGATCTCGCGATGGAGCAGCACCGGCTTGCCGTGCTCCTCCTCCACGATGACGAGCGAGCGCGGATCGGCATCAAGGAAACGGCCGAGAAGGCGACGCGCGGCCGCCCGGGCTACGATCGAGCGGCGGCGGTCGTCGTCGAAGCGATAGCGGTTCGCGCGCGCCAACTCGCCGTCCGCGAGCAGGAGAGCGAGCGCGTCGACGACGTCACCCGGTACGTTGACGTCGATAAAGTAGACGTCGATCACGGTCACTCCCGCCAACGGAATGCCGAAACCGCGATCGTGACCGCCTGCACCACCAGTACGAGCGCGACACATGCCGGCCAGCCGCCGAAACGCCAGAAGAATCCCGGAAGAACGCCGGCCAGGCTGCCACCGGTGTAGTAGCAGGCGACGTAAAGGCCGGCGGCCGAGGAGCGGCCACCGGCAGGTGCGGCAGTCTGGATGTAGCTCGTCGACGCGGACTGGCAAACGAACACACCGGAGGAGCAGAGCACCAGTCCGAGGAGGATCAGTGGCAGCGAGTGAAACAGCGTCATCGCCACGCCGAGCATCGAAGCGGTCACCGCCGCGATGAGGACCGGACGGGAGCCCGCCCGTCCGATGCCGATTCCGGCAAGCGGCGTCACGATCAGTCCGACCAGATAGACGACAAAGAGCGAGCTGAGTTGCGCCGGCGTCAAAAAATACGGCGCCGCCGCGAGATGGAAGGTGATGTAGGTGAAAACGGCCACGAGCGAGAAGAGGACATTGAATCCGACCGCGTAGGTAGCCACGAGCCGCGGATTGCGCAGATGCCGGAGCATGCCGCCGTCGGCACGCACGGGCGCGAGTGCCGGCTTGTGATCGCGCGGAAGCCAGCGCGCGATCACCACGCCGAAGACGAGATCGCAGGCGGCGATGAGGACAAAGCCGAGGCGCCAGCTCGGCGCGATCGAAGCAACGATGCGATGTGTGGCCGGGTAGCCGGCGACCACGCGGCCGAGGAAGCCGCCAAGGACGGTGGCGCTGACGTAGAGCGACATCGCCGAGGCCACGCGCGCCGGCGGCCACTCCTCGGCGATGTACGCGATCGCTACTCCGAAGATCCCGGGCATCACCAGGCCCTGCAGGAAACGCCAGAGGATCAGCATCGGCAGCGAGGTTGCGGTCGACGCCAGAAGGGTCGGAAGCGCCAGCAGCAGTGTGGCGGAGACGATGACCCGCTTCCGTCCGACGCGCTCGGCGATCAGTCCGCAGAATGGCGCCGAGAGCGCTACGCCGATGGTGGCCGCGCTGACCGTCATCCCGACGGCGGCCTTCGATGCCGAGAAGATCCGCGCCAGCATCGGCAGCAGGGGCTGCGTCGCATAGAGATTCAGGAACGCGGCGATACCGGCCAGCATGATGGCCACCGTCGCCGCTCCCGATGACGTGGCCGCCTGTGCGCCGAACACTTCTTCCTCGATCTGCGCGCTGGTGCCGCTGGCGACGACTGCATCGGCAGTGTCTTTGACGACGATGCGGCGGCGGAAGGCACGCTCCAGCGTCCTGCGAAAGTCCGGCATGGCGCGGGATTACATCACGCGCGCCGTGTCATCATTCGTATCCGTGCTCACGGCCTCCGAGGTCATCGCCACGATTCGCGCCGATACGATCGCGTGGTTGATCGCCGCGGTGCTCTGTACGCTGGGTGCGGGGATGCTGCTCCTCGGCGCGCTGAGCGAGCGGAAGTCGCGCGCCTCATTTCTGTACACCGGTCTCTTCGCGATCGCGTATGGCGCACGGATCGTCTTCAATACAGCATCGTTTGCACTGTTGTCCGGGCGACCGAGCTGGCTTCCTTACGTACGCTCCGCGTTTGAGTACCTCGTGCCGATTCCAGCGGCGGCGTTGTTCGAGGCCTTCAGCGGAGAGCGGCGGCGGACCCTGCACCGCATCATCACCTCGGCGCTCATCCTCTGTGCCGTGGTGGCCATCCCCTACGAGATCATCACGCATTCGCCATTCGCGCTGAAATCAGTCATCGACGCGCTGGCTGTAGGGCTGATGGTGGTGTTGACTCTCGACCTTCTCGCGCCGGGGACGGCGACAGCGGACTGGCGACTCATCCGCATCGGCGCCCTCGTCTTCGCCGCGTTTGTGATGAACGAACACTTCCGTTTCGTCGGAGATCCGTATGGATTGACGCGCGAACCGACCGGGTTCCTCTTCCTGATGCTGACGATCGTCATCACCACGATGCGGGAGGGGACGCGCGCGCAGCAACGGCTTGTAGCGGTCGGCAGCGAGTTAGCCACGGCTCGCAAAATCCAGATGGCGGCACTGCCGCGAGCGAACCCGGATCTGGCCGGTCTCGAAGTCGCGGCCGTCTACACACCCGCCTCCGACGTCGCCGGCGATTTCTACGATTTTCTCGAACTGGAAAACCGCTGCCTCGGCGTATTCATCGCTGATGTATCCGGCCACGGCGTGCCGGCAGCGCTCGTGGCGTCGATGCTGAAGATTGCCCTGGCCACGCAGAGCGAGAAGGCATCATCGCCCGCCCGCATCCTCTCCGCGCTCAACGCGCTCTTCTGCGGGCGACTGGAACGCCAGTTCATCACCGCCGCATACGTGCACATCGATCCCGCTGCCGGCACGCTCGTCGCGGCGTCAGCCGGCCATCCGCCGCCGATCCTCAGGCACGACGGCGCCTCCGAGGAGATGATCGCCGCGGGCGTGGTCCTCGGCCGATTCCGCGATGCGCACTATGACGAAGTCACGCGTCCCTTCGCCGCCGGCGACACGCTCGTCCTTTACACCGACGGCGTGACGGAAACGGTGAACAGGAGCGGCGAGATGTGGGGCGACGAACGTCTGCGGATGACCATCGCGTCGCACGACAGCTCCGCCGAGGCACTGGCAGGATCGATCGTCGGCGACGTGGCGAGCTGGCGGGGTGTGGCCGGTGCTCCGGAAGATGACGTAACGTTGATCGTCGTCAGGAGATCGTCGAACGACTCTCGAGCACGCTGACGCGCTTCTCGAGCTGAACGTACGAGAGGCGAGTCAGAGACCGGACCTCTTCAAACTCCCGCGCCGTCTCGCTGATATGCCGATCGAGCTTCTCGTTCACGTTGGCAACGCCCTCGGCTACCAGCCTGATGTCGCCGCGCACATATTCGAGTTGAACGTGAACCTTGTCGTCGAGCTTTTGAATCTTGACGTCGAGCTGACGGATTTCGCCTTGGAGCTGAGTCCGAGTCTGACGAATCTCACCTTCGAGCTGCTCGAAGCGTTGACGAGTCTCTACGCGAGACTCATCGATCCGGCCTGCCAGATCCTTTTCGAGCTGCTCGAAGCGTTGACGAGCCTCCGTTCGAGACTCATCGATCCGGCCTGCCAGATCCTTCAGGCCGTTTTCGATCAGGGCACCGAGATCTCTTTCTTCCATGGACCGATCTTACCTCGGAGATATGACCGAGGCGAGGTGTCAAGTCTGTTCAGGAACGAATGCCTCTCGAAGGTTCCATGGCGGGCCGGTTTTTCTACAGGATGGAGACTCCGCGTTCAATTTACAAAGTGATTGAACTGCTGGGTGACGTTGTTTGTCGACGTCACGAAGGCCCAGATCTGCAAGCCCGGAGTCAGCGGCTGGATGTCGATCATCGCCAGATCGGCATTGCCGATCGCTGGGAATGTCTGCGCCAGGTTGTGCACGGCGGCGAATGCCGGCGCGCCGGGACGACCTTCGATGTCAGACGCCGAAGGACGATGGAGAACGAGCACGGTATCGACCACCGGGTCGGTGCTCGTCGTGTAGATGCGGACGCGGACAGTAGCCCCGTCGATACCATCGAGGTCGAAGACCCGGAGCGATTGGCGGTAGTCGCGATTGAACGGGATGGCCTGCAGGTGGAAGACGCCCGTTGTGAAATCGCTCGTACGCGGGAGCGGAATGTCCATCATCGGGTGCTCCGTCCCGCTAATGACGAGCGCGCGCACGGCGAGATGGACGTGCGCTGCCTGTGCACTGGGGACGTAGAGGAATGCCGGATCGGCGGCGGCGTTCGCTTCGACCAACACCCCTCCGTGGGGAGCGATCGGTACGCAAACGGGGACGTTGCACTTCAGATTGACAACGGCATCATCATCCGACAGTTCCACGAGGATCGTGCGCCACGATGTATTGAGTGCGCCGTTCAAGGTCGACGGCTGGATCGGCACGAGAACCTTTTCGTATGTCTGCGCGGAGAGGGAAACAGCCAGGAGAAGGATCGGTATCACGCGATGGATGATGTTCATGGAGGACTCCCTTGTGTCACGAATGCAAAGGTGAGTCCGAGATACGCCGTCGTCGGTGCGCCAACGCACGCGGTTGGGTGATCGGGCGGCGGCGGGGCGGTTTGCCCCGAATGCGGTATACGTAGCAGATGACGGAGAGGGGACGCAGATAACGGTTCCCATCTATGTCGTCTATGGATCCCGTGATGGGCAACACGATCAGTGCAGGAACATCGGCATCCCCATCACATCCGCCACTTTCGGCCGGTAATTGGCCACGTCGTAGAAGCGGTCGACATCGACGCGTTTCCGGCCTGTGCTGCCGACTTCGATGGGGACGGCGGTGTAGCGGCCGTCGACGACGGCCACCATCTTGCCGGTATCGCCTCGGCGCAGCAGGTCGGCGGCGAGGCTGCCATAGTTGTTGGCCACGAGCTGGTCGAGGGAGTCGGGGGCGCCGGAGCGCATGAGGTAGGCCAGGCGCTGATAGATCACTTTGTCGCGGGTCCGCGTCTCCAGGTAGTCGCTGACGATGCCTCCGATGCCGCCGAGCTTGCGGTTGCCGTAGGCGTCGGCTTCGCCGCTCTCGATGGTGCCGCCGCCGATGAGACGCGCCCCCTCGGAGACGGCAACCACCGCGTAGTTGCTCGGGTTGTCACTCCGGTCCGCATCGAGCAGGTTGTAGAGCTTTTCGACGTCGAACGGTACCTCGGCAATGACCGCGCGATCCACACCGGCGAGATACGACGCCAAGAGGCAGGTCTCGCCGGAGTAACGTCCGAACAGCTCGACGATGAGAAAGCGCTCGTGCGAACCGGCACCGGTGCGGAGGTCGTTGATGAACATCACCGATCTTGTGACTGCAGTCGAAAAGCCGAGGCAGTAATCGGTGCCGAAGACGTCGTTGTCCATCGTCTTGGGGATGGCCACGAGAGCGACGCCTTCCTGGTGCAGGCGCCGTGCGAAGGTCAGCGTGCCGTCGCCGCCGAGGGCTACCAGGCCATCGAGCTTGAGAAAGTCGATCGCGCGCAGTGCGGCAGCGGTCAGATCGTACCGTCCGCGTTCATCCGGCTCGCCTTTCAGCGGAAGGAGATGGGCTGGGATGTGCTCGAGCTTGCTGATCGACGGATTGATGCGCGAGGTGTGCAGCATCGTGCCGCCGAAGCGGTCGATCGAACGGGTGTTGATCCGGCCGAGGGGTGTGATCCAGGCCGAGTTGTCCGCGTCCGGCTCCGGAATGATGTTGAGCAACGACGCCCAGCCGCGTCGCAACCCGAGGATCTCGTAGCCGTCGTGATCGAGGAGCCGTCCGACGAACGCCTTGATGGCGGCGTTGAGGCCGGGCACATCACCGCCGCCGGTGAGGATGGCGATTCGTTTGGACATGGTGGTTGGTGATTGGGTTGCTGGGTTGTCAGTTGTCGGTTGTCGGGGTTGTGATAACCGATAACCGACAACCGATAACCCTTCGTTCCTTCATCTCTTCATCCGCGCATTCGAGGCAACTTCTCCCTCCGGAAAGAAGACCACTTTCAGCGCTTCGTGCCGGTCGAAACGTGCAACACCTTCGTGAAAATCGTTCAGCGAATCGAAGGCCGCCTGCACGATCCATTCGACGTCGAGGCCAGACTTGAGCAGGGCCAGCATCCGTTGCCAGGTGCCGTACATCCGCCGGCCGATGATTCCCTGCAACGTCACCCCTTTGAAGATGACGTTGCGCGTGTAGTCGTTGATAGTGACGGAATGGCCGGCCGGCAGCCCGAGGAGCGAGAGAAGGCCGCCCATGCGCACGATGTCGAGGGCCAGATTGATGGCGGATGGTGCGCCCGACATCTCCAGCACGACGTCGACGCCTTCGCCGTCAGTCACGGCATCGACAGCGGTCTTTACCTCCTCGGCGCTGGTCGTACGGACGTTGAAGGCGTGAAGGTTCGCGAAGTTGTGGCTGGCGGCCCAGCGGCGCGCGGTCTCGAGGGCGTGATCGCTCACATCGGTGACGACGACGGTGCTGGCGCCGCTATGCTCCGCGATGGCCGCGGCCATGGCACCGATCGGACCGAAGCCGGTGATGGCGACCGACTTGCCCGCCAGGTCGGTGATCTGCGTGGCGTGGACGGCGTTGCCGAGCGCATCGAGAAAGGCACCGACGCGCAGAGGCACGAACGGAGCGAGCTTCACGACGTTTGCCGACGGCACCTTCACGAATTCGGCAAAGGCGCCGTCCTCGTGCAGACCGTAGATGCGCGTGCGGTCGCAGATGTGGCCGTTGCCGGTGCGGCAGCGCGGACATTCGCCGCAGACGACGTGCATCTCGGCGGAGACGTAGTCGCCGATCTCGAGATGTCCCTCGTACGAGCGTTGGGCGCGGGCGCCGAGCTCTTCGACGAAACCGCAGAATTCGTGGCCGTAGACGCGCGGCGGCGTGACCTTGTCGCGAATCGACGGATCCCAGTGATAGATGTGTTTGTCGGTGCCGCAGACCGCGGCGGCGGCGACGCGGATCAGTACCTCATCGGGGCCGGGTTTCGGTACGGGGCATTCACGGATGGCGGTGCCCTCGGGACCTTCGACCGGGGCCGATTTGACGACGGCGAGCATGGCGTCCTTTGGATGCTGTATTCGCGCGAGGACGATTGTCTCCGCGCGAGGACGAACGTATCACAGCGGCTGATGCACGAGCCGGCGACGCCACTGCCGTCGGACGAAGCGAAGGGCCTGATCGAGAAGGAGCTCGGCAGGCGAGGGCTTGTGCTGCACCACGTGCGGAGTGCATCGCAGCGCGGTTGCAAAACGATTGATTTCCCAGACCAGCGTCTGTGCGTCGGGACGCGCGAAGAGATCCTTGTGAAGGCCGCCCTCGACGAGGATCAGTTTCTTCGAAACGGCGGCATACGCATCATGGAGCCGTTGAGCCATCCACGATGGGCAGACTTCATCGGCGGCTCCATGAATCAGGAGGATGGGGATCGTCAGGTCGCGGACGACTTCAAGGGTGTCGAACAGCCGTCCGCTGACGAGATGGAGCGGCAGGCGTGGGAAGGTCACGCGGGCGATGTCGGGCAGGTTGGTGAACGTCGACTGCAGAATGAGACCGTCGAACGGATGCCGGCGGATGATCTGGGCCGCGATCGCACCGCCGAGGGAGTAGCCGTAAAGGATTGAAGGCACACCCTTTGGCCGGATTCGCTCGTGCATGCGGGCCGCGGTGACGCCGTCATCGATGATTCCGGACAACGACGGCCGGCCGGTGCTGCGGCCGAAGCCGCGATAGTCGAAGAGAAGGACGTTGATGCCGGCATCCAGCAGGTACGGCATGACGTGCGCGGTGTTCGAGAGGTTGCCGGTATTTCCGTGGCAGTAGAGCGCCGAGGCAATGGGATGCTCGGACCGGCAGTACCAGCCGTAAAGCAGTTCGCCGTCGTCCGTTTCGAACGAAAGCTCCTCGGTTCGTTCGCGCGGGATTCCGTAATCCTCGGGGTTCCAACTGATGACCGGCTTGCGCTCAGGAACGAAAAGCTGCGACCGCCGGAAAATGCGCCGTCCGAGGTCGAGGGCAAGAAAGACTGCCGCTCCGATCAGCAAGGAGTTTGCTGTTTCTGTAAGCAGGACGCTTTTCTTTTTTCGCCACACGACTAAGCTCATCAGCAAAATCGTTGCCGGGTTAGAATCGCCCGCCGCATGCGTACGACCGAGAGCCGCACCCGCGTACGATACAAGGAAACCGACCAGATGGCGATCGCCCACCACGCCAACTACGTGGTCTGGTTCGAGATCGGCCGCACGGATCTCTGCCGCGAGGCGGGGTTCCCCTACCGCGAGATTGAGGAGCGAGGGCTCATCCTCGTCGTTACGGAGATCGTCTGCCGCTACCGCGCGCCGTACCGCTACGACGATGAGGTGGTGATCCGCACGTCGGTGGCGGAGGCGGCCAGCCGGATGATGCGTTTCGCCTACGAACTGCGCGACGGCTCGGGCGAGAGGCTGCACGCCAGCGGTAGCTCGTCGCACGTTTGGGTCGACCGCGCCACCCGCCGCCCCGTGAGCGCCGACGCCGATGTGATGAAGGCATTCGAGCCCTGGCTCGAACAGGCGTAGACTCAGGTCTCCTTCAAAGCCTGGGAGGCCACATGAAACGTCTCGCCGCGTGCGTCGTCGCGTTCTTTTCCGCCGTTCCGATCATCTTTGCGCAGGCGCCCGCTCCCCCTTCGAAAGAAGCGCCGGCAGCAATGTTGTCCGTCGTGGTCACCGACAGCCGGGGGAATCACATTCCGTCGCTGACGAAAGACGATTTTCAGGTCGCCATCGGCGGCACTCCGGTCGACATTGCCAAGTTCTCCGAGCGGGGAGCGGGCGGCGCTCCTACGCGGGAGATGCGGCGCATTGTGGTCCTTTTCGACATGACCACGCTTTCCGCGAATGCCCGTCGTCAGGCCGCCGATTCCCTGCACGGGTTCCTGGCGCGCGCGCTGCGGCCCGGCGATCTGGTCGCCGTTCTCTCCGGAGGACAGTCGTTGCGGACGATGACCGGATGGACGGCGGACCTGAATGAGGTCGATGCGTCGCTCGGGCAGTTGAGCAATGATTCGACGATCCCTCTGACCAGTCCGCAGGCCGAGGCCGAGAAGCGGATCCGCGAGATTGCCATCGACATCCAGCAGGCCGGCCAGTCCAATCACACGCTGTACACATTTGATGCACTCCTCGACGCGGCCCGGGCGTACGCGGCAGCCGCATACCGCGATTCGGAGCAGACCCTCAACGTGATCTCTTCGACCGTGGGTCTCTTCACGCCGCGCACCCGCAATGTTCTGATCGTCGTGGGAGGCGGACTTCCTCGTACGCCGGGCGCGGGCGTGTTTCAGTTCGTCGAGACGATTCGCACGAATGCCTCGCGTGGCGTGTTGGGATCGTTCCTCCAGGCGGGTGCTCAGGCCAGCTCGCCGATGGGCGAATCGTCGTCCTACGATCTGACGCCGCTGTTCAATTCTTTTGGGATGCGCGCATGGCGCCGCGGAGTCGTGTTCTACGCTGTCTGCTCCGACGTTGCCGATGACTCCGGCCACAATATCGAGATGCAGCAGGCCGGCGACCGTCTGGCCGCATTCAGCAATTCGGCCAGCCGTTTCGACGGCTATCACATGCTGGCGAGCGAGACGTCCGGCGTCGCATTCGTCGGCCGGTCGGCAGCGGACGCGTTCGATCGCATCGCCGCCGATCTCGAATCGTTCTACACAGTCGGCGTCCATCCGACCGCGCCGATCTCCGGGAAGCAGGCGGTGGCCGTGAAGGTCAATAACGGCTACGGCGTTCGCGTCACGCGCGGCAGTGCCGGCTCGGGAACGCCGGGCGATGAGATGGAGAGCCGCGTCATCGCGAACAATCTCCTCGGGGCGACCGACAACGAGCTCGGAATCAAGGTCAACGCGGCCACACCGGTGGCCGATGGCGAGCGGCGCATGGTCACGGTCGATGTGAGGATTCCCATCCGCAAACTGAAGCTCGTCCCGGACGCCGGAGGTGTCGCCGGCGCCTTCACCGTCTTCATCGCCACCGGAGATTCTGTCGGCCACACGTCGAACGTCACACGTCAGACGAAAGAGATCCACTGGCCCGCGGATGCGGTTGCGCGCGCCGGAGACAAGGAGCTCACGTTCCGCGTCGACGTCGTTCTCCAACCCGGCCGCTCCCAGATCTCCGTCGGCGTGATGGACGAGAAGTCACAGGAGAAAGGTTTCGACCGGCTGTCGGTGTAGAGTCAGGAAGATCCGGTCGTCGCCGGAAGCTCCGCCAGATGGGCGCGTGCTTCGGTGGCCCACGGCGAGCCGGGATCGACTTCGAGATAGCGCTGCCAGGCGCGCCGGGCCTCGGACGTCGAGCCCATGGTCTCCAGGATGAGTGCGCGGTTGAAGAGCGGCTCGGGGAGCCTGGCGTCGATGCGCAACGCCTCGTCGGATGCCGCAAGTGCCTCGGGGTACAGAGAGGGGCGGCGGAACTGGACCGCTGCCGCATAGCGGGCCGCGGCCAGATCGCTCCATGTCCTGGCATCGTGCGATGCGCGCGCGGCGGACTCCAATCTCGTGATGGCCTCATCCGGCTTTTCCACGAGCACCATGGCCACGCCGGCGGCATGCTGCGCATCGGCGCTTGAATCGCGTTCGGCCCGCCGTATCAGCGCTCCAGCAGCGCCGCCGAGCTCGAGGCGCTCCGCATCCGCGGGGCCGCCCACGGCGCGGAGTGGCCCGTGATAGCCGGCCCAGGCGAAGCCGCCCGTAAGCCGGGGCTCGACGATGCGCGCCGAGCGCGGAGCGAGGGCGACGAGCTTGTCGATCGGAGAGCCCCAGAGAGTCCGCCGCATCACGGGAAGCGCGATGGCGAGGATGACGGCGGCGGCGATCGCGAGGAGCCAGACCGGACGCCCGAACCGCCGCGTTTCCGCTTCCGCGCCAACCGAGGGCATGACCAGCGACACGTCGTTCATGCACTCGTCGCAAGAGTCGAGGTGAGCGATCACCGCATCGCGCGTCTCCCCGGTCAACTGTCCCTCGGCGAATGCTGCCAGGGTCTCAGGTTCGGGATGCTGGGAAACACTGCTCATTGGATCTCCGATTCGTCAGACGGCTGCGATTCGGCCATTTTCCCGGATAGCAGGCTGAAGTCGAGGCCATCACCGGCGTTGCCGATGAGCGCGGCCGCGTCCGCGGCATCGATACCGGCGCGTTGCAGTGCCTCGCGAAGTTGGGCCAGCAGCGCCTCGATGCGGCGGTACAGAGGGCGCTGCGCCATACCCAGCGCACGGGCGATGTCGGAGACCGCCATCCCCTTTCCGAAGCGAAGGCGGATGGTGACGCGATCCTGCGCGGTCATCGCGGCGAGCGTGGCCTGGACGACACGGCAAACCAGCTCTGAGCTTCTGCCGAGCTCCTCGGCCTCAAGGCGATCATCGGCGGTATCCCGGCTTGCGAACCGGTTCTCGTATCCCTCGATCACCGGGACGAGCTGTGGCCGAGGCAGTCGGTCGGGAAGTGCCGCGGCAACGGCTTCGAGTTGGCGCGGGTCCGCCTCCGGATGTTTGGCTTTCGTGATCTCCAACGCCTCGGCGAGCGAATGCCGGTCGTGATGGATCAGGCGCTCCAGCAGGATTGCGGGCTCGCCTCGGCGCATTGCCTCCGCCGATGCATGCCACCGCCCTTCCATCCGCCTCTGATTGAGGAACAGACGGCGGATCACGATGGCCACGTAGCTCCCAAACGAGGAGCGGCCCTCGTATTTTGCGAGGATGGCGCAATCGTTGGCCAGGAGTGACAGTCTCGCGCTCGACGCGAAGTCCTCCGCGTCGGCGCCGTGCAGGCGAACCTGCCGGCAGACTTGCGCGATGGCGCGGTCGATGACGTCGAGGTTGTTCTCGAACAACTGCCTCGCGTTCATTTGATGGGACCCGCCATCATGATGTCACAAAAGAAAACGGCGCACCGGAATGCGCCGTTCGGGAACCTCGGGTTACGCCTGCTACTTGGTGGCGCGCTTCGAAGCGGCCGCGAGCCGCGCTTTGTAGCGGTCGGCGGTGTTGTCCTTGATGACGCCGCGGCGGGCGGCTTTGTCGATCTCGGAGAATCCAGTGGAGAGGACGCTTGCGTCGGCTTTGCCGGATTCGACTTCCGCGCGGGCCTTTTTGAGCGCCGAGCGGAGACGCGATTTTCCGGCGCGGTTGCGCGCATTTGCTTTTTCGGCCTGTCGTTGCTGTTTTTCGGCCGAGCGGGTGTTCGCCATTGATGTTGCTCCTACGTAAGTTATCTGCGGTTCAGGACCGCGTATTCTACTTCGAATCGACGCCGAGCGACTTCAGTTTCTGCCGCGCCAGCGCCGCCTCCGGTGTGGTGGGGTGTTCGTGGACGACATACTGAAGCTGGACGATGCCCTGCGATTTCTCGCCGAGCGCGATGTACGAGTATCCCTTCTTCAGAAGCGCCCCGGCCACCTTGTCGGACCTCGGGTACTTGGTAACGACGCTGTCAAACTGCTGAATCGCCTCGCGATATTTCTTCTGCGAGTAAAGGCTCTCGCCGATCCAGTAGGCGGCGTTGCCCGAAAGCTCCGAATTCGGGTTCTTCGCGGCGAAGTCGCGGAAGCCGGCCACGGCCAGATCGTAGTTGCCGCGCTGGTAGTCCCGATAGGCGGCCTGGTACGTCTGCATCGGGTCTTCCGACGGGGCTGTCACCGGCTGCACCGTCACTTCACTGCCGGACGGCGCCGGGCTCGCTGATGGCGGGGCGGCCGCGGCGCGGGCGGCCGCGCTCTTCAGCTCATCGACGTCGTGCTGCGTCTGCGTGAGCTGCTGCGTCATGCGGTCGAGCCGGTAGTTCGTCTGCTCGGTCGCCCCCTGCGCGTTCTGGATCTTGTCTTCGATCTGGTCGACTTTGGCCACCAGCGTTGCGTTCGACTTGAGCAGCGTCTGCGTCTGGTCGGCGATGGTCTTGTTGACGTTATTCACTTCCTCTTTGCTGGAAGCCGTTCGCTTGACCTGCGCCAGTTGCTCCTGAAGGTCGGAGATCTGGCTCTGCAGCTTCTCGACGTCCGAGGTCGAAACGCAGGCCGCGGTGGAAAGCGCCGCGGCCGCGAGCACCGTGTTGCGGATCAGGGATCGCATGGTCATTTCCCGACGAGTACGAGATGGTCGCGGCGGTTCTTGGCCCATGCCGCGTCATCGTGGCCTGGATCGAACGGGCGCTCTTCACCGTAGCTGACGGTACGGATACGGCCGGTGTCGATGCCGAGCGTGACCAGGTACTCCTTGGCCTGGTTGGCGCGGCGATCGCCGAGGGCCAGGTTGTACTGCTCCGTGCCGCGCTCGTCGCAATGTCCTTCAATGAGCAGGTTGTACTGCGGGTTCTTCTTGAGCCAGGTGGCCGACGACGTCAGCGCGGTCTGCGCGTCGGAGGTCAGCGTGGAGTCGTTGTATTCGAAGAAAGCATCCTGAATGTAGCCGCGGGCCTGGGCGACGCGGTTCAGCTCTCCGATGTCGTTCGGAAGAACCTCGGTGGCGACGGTCTCGGTCTTCGGGCTGACGAAGTCGGTCTCGGTCGGAACAGTCTGTGCCGTGGCCGTGGTCACGGTCGGCGGAATGGGCGGCACGGCGGGGGATGTGTCGACCGACGGCGCAACGACCGGGGGCGTTTTCTTGTGGCATGCGGGAGCGATGACGAGCGCGAGGAGAGCCAGGGTGATGGCGAATGATTTGAAGGATTTACTCATTGTGTGATTACTCCTTTGTGGATGATAGCTCAGTGGATTCGTCGATCAGTGGATTCGTCGATCAGTGGATTAGTCGATCAGTGGATTAGTGGATTAGAAGAAGCTCAGCGGATCAGGAACACCGATCCACTAATCTACTGATCCACGAATCTACAAGTCCTCCGGCCACTCAATCACCTTTCTTCGACCAATCAGGATCCTTGTTCTCCCCATCGAACGTGAGCTGCAGCAGGTCAGTGCCGTCGACGCGCATCCTGTAGATCTGCCACCTGCCGCTGCGGTTGGACTGGAAGGCGACCCATTTGCCGTCGGGTGACCAGGCCGGCTGCTCGTTCGAGCCTTCGCCGGCCAGGATGCGGCTCTGGTGGCTGGCCAGGTCCGCGATGCGGATCTGGAAGCGTCCGTTGACGCGCGATGTATAGGCGATCTGCGAGCCGTCCGGCGACCACGTGGCGTCGTCGTTCCATTCGCCTTCGAACGAAATGCGCTGCACGTTCGAGCCTTCGGCATCCATGGTGTAGATCTGGGGCGAGCCGCTGCGTCCCGAGGTGAACGAGATCTGCCGCCCGTTCGGGCTCCACTCGGGGGTCGATTCGATGGACGAGTCGTTCGTCAGCCGGCGCAGGTTGGTGCCGTCATCCTTGATGAGGTAGATATCGGGATTGCCGGCCACGGAGCCGACGAAGGCGATGTCGTTGCTGATCGGCGAAAAGGTCGCGGACGTGTTCAGATTGAGTCCTGTCGGAACGCGGGTGCGTGCGCCCCCGCGCCGGCTGATGATGTACATGTCGCTGGTACCGCGCGCGAACGACGTGTAAACCATCCGTTCGTTGTCGGCGGACCAACTCGGGAGGATCGAGAGCGCGTTGTGGCGGGTGATCTGCCGCTGATTGGCGCCGTCCCAATCCATCAGCCAGATCTCGAAGTTGCCGGTGCGGTTCGAGGCGAAGCCGATCAGCGAGAGGAAGATGCCCGGTTTCCCGTTGACCGTGCGCACCAAGTCGTTGGCCATCATGTGCGCGATGCGCGGAAGCGCGCCCGCGGCGCCGCGGTAGCGCTTGCCGAACTGCGTGGCTCCTGTCGAGTCGAGGAGGCGCGCATCGACGATGAAGTCGTCACCCTGCTGTTCGATCTTCAGCGCCAGGACGAATTGCGCGTTGGCCGCCTTGGCCAGGTCGGCGCCCGCCGGAACGTTGGGCGGTATCGGCGCGATGGCGAAGACGCCGGAATAGGCCAGGTCGCGCGTGAGCGGCGCGAAAAACGGCGTGTTGATCGCTTCCAGCGGCAGTGCCGTGTCGGGGCGCGGAACGGCGATCCGTGCGATCTGGAGTGCCAGTTCGGGCTTGATCGTCGTCGTGATCTGCGTCTGCGCTGCCAGCGGCAAGGCCGTGAAAAGGAGAAGAGAGAGCAGTAAGGTCGTTCGTCTCATCGGAATGTGAGATGTACTCCAAGGTACGTGCCGTTGTAGCCGAATGGAAGGGGAGGAAGCGGCGAGGCTTCGAGCACCGCGCGCAGTGCCGCACGATCGAACGTGCCGTTGCCGCTTGGGATTTCGTTTTTTACATCGCGAATGGAGCCGTCGCGATTGATGGTGAAGGAGATCGTTGTGGTGACATCGTTGCCTGCCTGTGGCCGCAGGAAGCGCTGGCTGATGAGCACTCTCATCCGATCGATGTAGATCGTATACGGGAAGTCGCCTTCGATCCCCGTCACGCCGGCGGCGCCGACGGGGATGTCGATTCCGCCGACGACCCCCGGCTTCGCGGCGATCTGGGGGGTGGGCGGTTGTGGGTGGGGAGCGGGAGGGGTCTCGGATCCCTGTTTCGTCGACTTTCCAAAGGAGGAAAGAGGGACGGTCTTCGGCTCGCTCTTCACTACAGGCTTCAGCGGTTCGGCTGCCGGCTCCGGGATCGTGAGTTTTTTTGGAGGGAGGACCGGGGGAGCCGCAGGAGCGATCGGCGTTGGAACGCTTACGGTTGCCGGATTCGCGAACTGGATCTTCAGCGTCGATATCTCCTGAGGCGCGGTGGCGTGCACGGCGGCGTAGACGACTGCTGCGGCAATCGAGCCATGCAGGAGGAGGGAGACAGCGATGCCGGGGCCGGCACCGCCGCCGAGACGGGCACGTTCGGCCAGCAGATCACCGACGCGGTCGTCCACCGTTCTCCTTCGGCTGGGTGACCATGCCGAGTTGTTCGACCCCGGCGCGGTTCATGATGTCGAGCACGGCCACCACCCGCCCGTAGGGCACGGCCTTGTCCGCCTCGAGCAGCGCCCGTTTCACCCGCCGCGCGCGCAGCATCGGGCCGAGGCTCTGGTCGAGGTTCGCCGAGCCGGCGGCGATGCCGTCGAGGTAGACAGCGCCGCTGGCCGTCACCTGAATCTTGGCCGGATTGTTGGACGCCAGCTCGAAGCTCTTCCCTTCGGCCGCCGGCAAGGCCACCGTCAATCCCTGCGTCAGCATCGGCGCGGTGACCATGAAGATGATGAGCAGGACCAGCATCACGTCGACCAGCGGCGTGACATTGATCTCCGCCATGTCGCTGTAGTCGTCGCCGTGATCGAATCGGAAGGACATGTGGTTTTAGGTTAGACGCCTGTGATTCGCATGTGGTAACCGGTGTCGTTCACTTGGTTGCGGGGTCTCGCGGTCTCGCGGTCGCGGGGCAGGCAACACCGCGAGACCGCGCAACTCCGAGACCGCGTAACCGCGCCTACATAAAGTTCCTCTCCGTCAAATTCAAGAACTCCAGCGTGAAATCCTCCATCTCGCCGCGGGCCTGCCGGAGGCGCTGGACGAAGTGGTTGTAGGCGAGAAGGGCAGGGATGGCCGCGAAGAGACCGGCGGCGGTGTTGATGAGCGCTTCGCTGATCCCGGGGGCTACGGCGGTGATGGAGGTCGTGGCGGTGGCGCCGATGGTGGCGAAGGCGTCCATGATTCCCCATACAGTGCCGAAGAGGCCGATGAAGGGCGATGCGGCCGCGGTAGTGGCCAGGAAGGGGAGGTAACGGGAGAGGCGGGCGGCCTCGATGCGGGCGGCGCGCAGCAGCGAGCGCTCTACGCTGTCGAGCGATCGGATCATGGCCGAGTTGGCGTGGGCGATCTGCGCTTCGATCTCGGCATAGCCGGCCTTGAAGAGACCGACCAGCGAGGAATGGGCTGCCTGTGCCGTCGCGGCTTGAACGTCGGCGAGTTTCTTGGCCCGGCGGAAGGCGAACATGAATCGCCGCGAGGCCGCCGCCGATTGCCGGAAGCGGACAGCGATGACGAACATCACCGCCCACGAGCCGATCGAAAAGAGCAGCAGCACTCCCAGGACGGCTTTCCCCACCCACCCCGTATGCTGAAACGACGTCCAGAGTTCCACTGGGCTAAAGGTAGCATGCCGGGAGGTGGCGAGGAACGTTCTTGCGCCACTGCCTGGCAGAGCCTTGGGCAACCAACGCTGCCGGCCGTGCGGCCTTACGCTGCGATTGCTGCCTTCATCGCCACCAGCCCGAACGTCTCCAGATAGAACTGCAGATCCGTCGCCGTCAGCGCGTAGAGCAAACGCCCCTCCGCCCGGCTTGCGCTGCTGAGGAATGACTTGTTGCCGTCGCGCCCCAGAACCACGTCGCCGAGGAAATCCTTCGGGAGACTGGCGAGAAGATCGAGGAATTCATCTGCCGTCGCCGCCCCGTCGACGATGATCCGATCGACATCTTCCGAGCGGTGTTCCAGAACAAAGCTGAGCATGGCAAGCGCTTTGACGAAGAGGATGCGGTTTGTCGCCGTGTTGGAAGTGTCCCACGCCCGCGACGGAGCTTGGGCGCCTCGTATGACGAGTGTCGTGCGTCGTGTGTCGCGCATCGTCGTCGTCTCAGTGATGCACGACACCGGCGGCGAAGGCAATCATCAGCGCCAGTGACCAGAGCATGCCCAGCACGCGCCAGGACTGGCGCCCGCCGCGGAGGTCCGAGGTTGTTTCGAGTACGAAGTGCTTGATCTGCGTCATGAGAATCTCCTTTTCCTGTTGTCTGAAGATCAGTTGTTGATCGTGCCGATCGGACTGCTGTCATTTTGAGTAGTAGGCACTGCCGACGCGTCCTGCAGCGGGACAGTTCTCGTTCCGAAGGCATCGATCGGCCATACATCGAGCGGCAACGTCCGTCCGTTCGCCGCGAGGTAGCCTTTATCGTCGCGCTCGCTCAGCAACTCGATCCAGCCGCTCCTGGGCAGCGAGTACTTCGCGCCGGCGTACGTGAATGTGGCTCCCGGAGTACCGACGAACTTGTACGACACCGTTCCGGTATGGCAGACGACGGCAGGAGCCGGCGCGTGGTGCAGAAGGGCGGCGAGCGTGATGGCGTGCAGGATGTTCATGGCCGACCCTTAGTCCAAGGTCGGTACCACTTGAGATTCTTATAAGAATCAGTAACTTAGATGTCTAAGATGGATTTCCGCCTGTTTCGGAACCGTACGCGTGTATGATTTTTGGACATGACCGAGCCCTCTGTGCGGCAGCGCCTGCTCATCGTCGACGACGATCCGAATGTCGTGGCCGGTCTGGAGGCGCTCCTGGTCGACGAGTGGGAGGTCAGGACGGCCTCGACGGCGCGTGAGGCGCGATCGGTCTTTGCCGAGTTCTCGCCCGACGTCGTCCTGCTGGACATGATGCTTCCCGACGGAAGCGGCGTCGATGTTCTGCATGACCTGAAGATGTACTCCGAGGCGGTGTCGGTGATCATGATGTCCGGCGTCGGGACGATCGACAGCGTCGTCGAGTCGATGAAGCTGGGAGCGGAGACCTTCCTGCAGAAGCCGTTCGACTACAGCCTGCTGTCGCTGACGCTGGAGCAGGTATCGCGTTTCGTCCGCACGCGCCGCGAGATGATCGCCTTGCGCCGCGGCGACTCGAGCGACCTCGACCGTCTTCCCGGTCTTTCGCCTGCCGTCCAGAATCTGAACAACCTCCTCGCGCAGATCGCGCGCGCCGTCTCTCCGGTTTTGATCGAGGGAGATTCGGGAACCGGTAAGGGAGTCTTCGCGCGTCTCATCCATAACCGTTCCCCGCGAGCCCGGGCGCCCTTCGTCGATCTCAACTGCGCGGGACTCTCGAAAGAACTGCTGGAATCGGAGCTCTTCGGCCATGAGCGAGGCGCGTTCACCAACGCCATGAACACGAAGCAGGGCCTGTTCGAGATCGCCTCCGACGGGACGCTGTTTCTCGACGAGATCGGCGATATGGATTTCACGGTTCAGTCGCGGCTGCTGAAGGCGATCGAGGAGAAGCGTTTTCGCCGCGTTGGCGGTATCCGCGATCTGACGACGAATCTCCGATTGATCGCGGCGACGAATCGCGACCTCGGCGCCGACGTCGCCGCCGGCCGGTTTCGCGGGGATCTCTACTATCGGCTGAACGTCGTCCGCGTACGTATGCCGGCGCTGCGCGAGCGGCTGGAAGACATCCCGCTCCTGGTCGAGGTCATCCTCCGTCCCCTGGCGAAGGAGATGGGCCGCCCCGTACCGTCGGTCAGTCCTCGCGCCATGAAACGCCTGGCCGGTTATGCCTGGCCGGGCAACGTCCGCGAACTGCGCAACGTCCTCGAGCGGGCCATGCTGACCATGACCGGGAAGGAGATCGCCAGCGAAGATCTGCTCCTGGAATCCGATTCGAAGTCGATGGCGAAAGCGACAGGCGGGCTCCCTACCGCCGACTGGGAGATTCGCCCGCTCGATGATGTGGTCGCCGACTACGTCACCGCATCCGTCGATGCCGCCGCCGGCAACGTGCGCAAAGCCGCCCGCCAACTCCAGATCAGCCCGTCGACGCTGTATGCGAGGATGAAGAAGTGAGTTGAGTTGTCGGCTGTGGTAGGGATTCTCGCGCAGGATCTCGCCGCTGGCGTGGCAGCACTCCATTTGCTGTAACGCGGGGGCGAGACGACCCCGCGCCAGCCGGCGAGACGCCAGCGCTCCGGTGGCGACCGCTCGAATTTGGAAGTAAATACCTTCCTCTTGAAACTTTTCTGCTTCGGTGTTGTACTTAACTACAACACCAAGGATGTCTTCAGGAGGACATATGGATGCTGCCGTTGATTTTGCCCCGTCACCGATTGAATGCACTTCGATCTCTCTTTCCGCTCCGATCTGGCAGGACGTTCTGGCCCAGGCGATTACCGGGGAACTGCTTGCCGCGATGAACTACACCTCGTTGGCAGAGGTCTGCGACGATCCGGCGGAAGTCGGCGAGGCGTTGGAGCATGCGCATGCCGAGCGGGGTCATGCCGCTTCGTTTGCCGCCGAGGGGCGCAGGATTGGAGTGAACGTCGCCAGCAACGTCGAGGCGAAACATTGGAAGCGGCTCCGCGACGCTTTCCTCGGCTGTATCGCGGACCGCGATTTCATCGGCTGCCTGATCGTCCAGGAGATCATGCTGGAGTCGTTCGCCGTCGCCAGTTACTCCCGCGTCGGGAAGGTGGCGCCGGGGAGTCTGGGCGAAACCTTTGCCCGCATCGCGGCGGAAGAAGAAGAGCACATCGAACACGCCCTGGCATTTCTCAGAACCGAGCGGGCCAGGGACACGGAGCGTTTCGACGACAGGCTGCACAGGCTGCATCTGGAGGTGATGACCATCCTCGCGCAGATGCTGGCAAAGGAGTGCAAGGACGGACATTGCGAGGTGTGCCAGACCTCCTGCGTGAAGCCATCCCTGTTCGAGGTCCGGTTGTCCGCGGCCGAGCTTCGGGGAGCGTCGCTGCAGCAGTATCTGAAGACGCTGGACATGCTGGGGATCCCCGGCGAAGTAAGCCTTGCCTGGGTAGCGCAGTTGCCGGTTTAGTGGGGTTTTGAGACATGACCGGCCTTGACTTCGCGCTGATCGGACACCCGGAAAGTTGGCGAGCGTCCGCGGACGTACTGGCGTTTCTGCGCGGTCCGGAGCTCACCCCTCTGCCGGACGACGAGGTCAGGGACATCATCCCCTGGATTCCGCCGAGAACGGTCTGCCATGTCGATGCCGGCTCCGCGATTGCCGGCGCGAGCGCGCGCGGCCTCTACATCGACTCGTTCATCCCTCCCGACCGTCTGGAGGCGTCCTGCCTGCGCGAGAACATCGCCCGCGTCCGCGCGGCGGCCGGCAGCGCCATCCACTCAGGAGCGAAGATCGTCAGCCTCGGAGGATTCAGCTCCATTCTGATCGAGGGCAACTTCGATCAGCTTCCGGAGAGACATGGTACGGTCTTCACCACCGGCAATACGCTGACCGTTGCCTTCATCGTTCAGGGTATCCGAAAGATGTGCGCGCTGGAGGGGCGGAACCTCCGAAACGAAACGCTGCTCATCGTCGGAGCAACAGGAGATGTCGGCTCCGGCTGTGCCCGTTGTCTCGCACCGTTCGTAAAGCGCATCGTACTTTGTGCGCGCAACGTGGAGCGGCTGCGGAGACTCGCGGCGGAGTTGCAAGCCGATGGCGTGCAGGTGGAGATCGTCACGGATCTCCATCGATTCCCCGCCGAAGCCGGCATCGTGATCTGCGCCGCGAGCATGGCCTCTCCCGACCCACTGTTGGGCGGGATCGCGCCGCACGCGATCGTTTGCGATGCCGGCTACCCGAAGAACCTCTCTCCGGGGGCCGACATGCCTGGCGCCAGAGTCTTCTTTGGAGGTCTGGGACAGATCACCGGCGGCCTGACGTTCGCGCCGGATCTTCATGGAATCCTGAATCGCCATCCGTTCCCCAACGTGGTCCACGGATGTCTCCTCGAAGGGATCGCCCTCGCTCTGGAGGGCCGCTTCGAGCCCTTCTCGCAGGGGAGAGGGTTCATCACTCCCGAGCGGGTGGGGGAGATCGAGTCCATCGCCGCAAAGCATGGAATCTATCTCGCCCCGCTCTACAACGCCGAGGGGCCGGTGGAGGCCATGCCGTGACGTTCACGAGACGCGGAGACGCGGAGGAGATGATAAGAAACCTCTTTCTCCGCGTGCTCCGCGCCTCCGCGTGAGCTCTTATCTGCCTACATCTGTGTCCGGCGGTGCGGGATGGCCGTCCGAGCGGAACTGGAAGACGAAGTACGGTGGGATGCAGAGGCCGCGCTGGTCGTTCCTCGCGACCCATGCCGCATCCGGTTGTTTCTGGCCGAAGTCGTTCGGATCGTACGGACGTTTGTTCACGACAGGAAAGTACGTCGACGATTTCAATAGCGCGGCTCGTTTGTCGAATGACTGCTGCGCGGTGTCAGGGGTGTATCCCATCGGCATGACGCAGATGTAATCGTCTCTGCAGGGCGAGCCGGCGTCGCAGGCGCGGATCCCGGCGTAGGAGGTGAAATGCTCGAAGCAGACGCCGATCGTGTAGGTTGGATCGGTGGCCAGGCGGCTCACGCAGCTATTGAACCCGCTCGACGCGATGAGTCCGCACGTGGCCTCGGATGGCAGGCCGAGGCATTCGGAGAGGCGCAACATACCCGCCGGGAAGCCGCCGGTGGAGGCATCGCGGCGCTCGGCGTAGTCCGTCGAGTCGAGATTCCCTGTGTAGAACTCCTGATGCGCGCCGTAGTAGGTGTTGCCGGCTGGTGCCGGCGAGGGGAAGGATGAGGCCGGAATCCGCTGGTCCGGACTCACCGGCGCTGTTCGCGTGTACTTGTCCACGCCGAAGGCCGTTGTCACCACGTTGCCGCGTTGCAGCGGATCGCCGATCTCGGGGCGGCCGGAGGGGACGCACGTACCGATGGTCGGATCGTTCTGCGAAGAGAACAGTCGTACGCACGTCAGCCCGAGCTCCTCGCGGCAGGTCCACTGGCGATGCGTATCTGGCAGGGCGGCGGCAATGATGCACGCGCCGCCCCATCCGCCGATGAGTTGCGTCTCGCGCAAGCCGGCTGCGAATCGGTTCATCGGCCGCGCTGAGTAGCTCGTCGCCAGCTCGTATTCGGACAACCGCTGGCTTCTGTGCTTCGCCATCTGCCTCACGATCTCGGCACGCCGCGGCTGATCGCCGTAGAACTGCGGGGAGCCGGGAAGAAGGACGGCGTTGACGGCCGGCGTCCCGGGCCGGTCCGCACCGGGGAAGTGGAAGCCGGCGATCCCGCGGGTCTGATGGCAGCTCGTGCAGCTCATTTCGTTCAGCCGCGTGCGGAAATCGTCCGCCGACTTCACGAAGCTGAAGGCCACGCCGGCAGCGCGCGCCTTCGCCATCGCGGCGGCGATCTCCGTATCGGAGATGACCTGCTGCTCCGGCGTCAGCGCGTTCCAGTACGGCTGATTGGCCGAGCGGTGCGAGCCGCCCGGCGAGACGGACACGGCGCGAGTGGCAAGCACGCCGAGGTCGTACGGAACCTCGAGCGTCCCCTTGTCGATCGAGGCCACGACGTCGGGGCGGCTCAGGTAGCGGACCAATAGCTGGCGTCGGAGACGTTTATCCCCACAGACCGCGGGCGTATCCGATGCGTCGCAGAGGACTTTCGCGCGATCGATCTGATCGCGAAGGAACTCGGGGAGGAAGAGCCTCTGGTGCGGCTCCCACTTGAAGACCCGCATCAGATACGCCGCCGCCGTCCCGAAATCGCTCTCATCCCCCGATGCTCCGATGCGGTAGGCCTGCATATTCAGTTCGAGGCGGATGAGATCGCGGCCATCGATGTACGCCAGCGGTCCATGTTTGCGGTCGAGCAGATCGGCCGCCTGCCGCTCCGGTGTTCTCCCCGCCGGCTGCATGCTCTCGTCGATCCAGCGTCGCGCGATATCCGCGCAACGGACCGGCCCGGCCACACGCTTCGACGGCAGCGCGGGAAAGACCATGTTCAGAGTGACGGGGAGCCGTGACGTCTGCTTGCCGTCGCGAATGGAGTACGAGAAGCGGTAGATGAGGCTGATCTCGCCGCAGCCGAGTTGTGCGTGCGTGAGGCCGACGGTCGGGTCTTTGATGAACTGCCGGTCCATGCGGTTGATTGCGCCGACGAGCTCCACGCGTGACCCGGGGTCGGTCAGGAAGCTGGGGCTGAGCTGCCCTTCGGTCGCGTGCGCGGTCGTGCGCACGTCGGTCAAGTCCGCTTGCACGGTGGCCAGGATCTTCGCGGCGACGGGGAGGTTGAAAGGATTCTGTCCCGGCTCCGCCGTCCGCGGACTGCGTGCCTGCATGAGTCGGGCGAAGTTCAGTCTCCCTTCGCAGGCGGGCGTCGGGCAATCGAGCAACGTGACCACCGCGGGATCGGAGATGAAGGGGCCTCGCAGCGATTGGGGGATTGCCTGGGCGTAGGGAGAGGGAGACTGCTGGGCCAGAGACACGCTGGTGACGATGAGAACGATTCCGACTGCAACGCGCGCAAGACGCATGAAGAGCCTCCGGCCTGTGAAGCGAGATGAATTCGGGTTGTGTGGAAGAGCGTCGTGATTATAGCCGGGGTTACGCGGTTGCCCAGTCAGGTGGGTTCAAGTCATCTCATCGGTGAATCATCTATGATCGAGATGGGAGAAGCCGCTGATCGATGACACCGGCGCCATGAGGTATTTCAGAACCGGCTGCATGGCGGTCATGCTCGTTCTCGCCGGCTGCGCCCGAGAGAGAAGCGCGCCGCTGCTGTTCCCCGGCGCGCCGGTCATCCTGATCTCCATCGACACACTTCGCGCGGACCATCTTCCCGCGTGGGGATACCGCGGTGTGGCAACGCCGGCGATCGACCGCCTCCGCCGCGATGCCGTGCTCTTTGCAGATGCGCGAGCGCACGTGCCGCTCACGCTGCCGTCTCATGTCTCGCTGCTCACCGGTGAGCTGCCTCCGCGAAACGGCGTCCGAAACAACATCGGCTTCCATTTCGACGCCTCGAAACATCCGACGATCCCCGGGATCCTCCGGCGGCAGGGCTACGCAACCGGTGCCGCCGTCTCCGCGTACGTGCTCCGCGCCTCGACGGGCCTCGGAGCGGCATTCGACTTCTTCGACGACGGCATCCCTCTGCAGGGCGGCATCCCCGAAGGGCAATTACAGCGCCGGGGCAGTGAGACCGTGAAGGTCGCGAACGAGTGGATCGATGCGCACCGGAAACAGCCGTTCTTTTTCCTCCTCCACCTCTTCGAGCCGCACACACCGTACGAGCCGACGTACGACAGCGATATCGCCGCCGCCGATCGCGCCGTCGGCGAGTTTCTCGATCACTTGCGTGCGGCGGGCGTCTACGACCAGGCCGTGATCATTCTGCTCTCCGATCACGGAGAAGGACTCGGCGATCACGGTGAGGCCGAGCACGGGATCCTGCTCTATCGCGAAACGTTGCACGTCCCGCTGATCCTGAAGCTGCCACGGCAGCAGCGCGCCGGTACTATGGTTCGAAACCCGGCGCAGCTCATCGACGTTTTCTCCACAGTGGCCCGGCTGACCGGCGCGTCACGCGAAGGGACGTCGCTGCTCGAACTGGACGATCGCCCTCCACGTTCCTCGTATGCCGAGACTCTTTATCCGCGAATCCACCTCGGATGGAGCGCGTTGCGGTCTCTGACGTCCGAGCGGTGGCACTTCGTCGATGCGCCGAGCGCCGAGTTGTACGACCTGCGGCGTGATGAAGGGGAGAAGAGGAACATCGCCGCGGCTGAACGCCGCATCGCCAAGGGGATGCGGGAAGAAGTGGCCGCCTTCGGAGATCTGAACGCCCTGCCGTCGGCCATCGATCCGGAGGAGGCGGCGCGACTCTCGGCGCTCGGGTATCTGCGCGGCACGTCGAACGCCGCGGGACCACTGCCAGACCCGAAAGAGCGGATCGGTGACCTCGCCGCGATGCGCCGCGCGGAGGCGCTGGCACAACAGTGGCGCCTTGACGAATCGATGGTGGAGCTTCGCGGCGTCGTGGCCCGGAATCCGAATTTCACCGACGCCTGGTCGCTCCTCGGCGAAGTCGAGGAGCAGGCGGGCGAACACGGTGCTGCGATCGAGAGCTACCGGCGGGCCATCGGTCTTTCTCCCACACTAGCCGCCGATCTCGCTCTGTCGATCGCTTCCGCGCTGATGGAGCTCGGCCGGTACGATGAGGCTGACCGAACGGCGTCCGCGGTTGAGACCACGAACGCAAACGGAGCACGGCTGGCGCGCGCGCGGATCGCATTGGCCCGCGGCGACTTCAACACGGCGGCTGGGCACGCTCGCGCTGCTCTGTCTGACCGGACGGTGGCGCCGGCGGCAGGCGTCCTCCTGGCGGAGGCATTGACCGGCGCCGGACGCTTTGCGGAAGCCGCCTCCGCACTCGCGGCCGCCCAACGCGCCGCGGGAGGGCGAAGCGTAGAAGAGCTGGAGTTTGCACGCGGCGATCTACTCGCGCGCACCGACCGGGTGGCCCAGGCGGAGCAGGCGTTCCGCGCGGAGATCGCGGCTTTTCCCGGCCATGGCCGCGCGTACGCCAGTCTGGCGGTGCTGCTGTGGCTTAGCGGCAATCGCTCCGGCGCACGCGCGATCCTCGAGCAGTACATGCACGCCGCACCCGCCCCGAGCTCGATCGAGCTCGCCGCTAAGACGATCGCCGCCCTCGGCGATCCTGCCACGGCGGCCGAATGGCGGAAGAAAAAGAAAAGCCCCGGCGCGAACGCCGGGGCTTCCATCATTCACTGACGACGGGCCTAGAAGCGCAGGCCGACCGCGAAGCGATAGGTGCGCGGCAACTGATAGGCGTCCTTGTTCGTCGCCTTCCCGAAATTCGGATCCAACTGGTAGTTGACTCCCGCGACGGGCGTGTCCGTGAACGGGTTGAAGGCCACCGCGGTAGTGCCGTCGGGGAACTTGGCGCCGTTGAATCGCGTCCGCACACGCTGTTCGATCACCGGACCGGCGCTCGTTGCCGCAAACTCGACCCCCTGCTGGTTGAAGGCATTCAGCAGATCTGCTTTGAGGAAGAGGCTGGCCCGGCTCAGGGGAATGGTGTAGTTGAGATCGAAGCCTGTATCCGTGATGCTGTCCAGCCGATACGCACCGCGCCCGCCGATGTAGTACTGAACCTGTGTCGGAGGCAGCGCGTAGCCGGGGTTCACTACGCCATTGGGCAGCGTCGCGCTCGCCCGAGCATCGACCACGGCGGCAGCGGAGTAAGGCGCTCCCGAGTGGTAACGCTCGAGCACGGACAGATCGAGCTTTCCGTACGGTACCGGCGGCGAATACTGGAGCCACACATTCGCGCGATGGCGGATGTCGGCGGCAAGGAAGCCGACCGGATTGTTCTGGGCGAACGCCGTGTACTGCGGATACTCCGGCAACGTGTAGACGTTCGAGCCGGACGTACCGTTCACCCCGATCGTGGTGGTGGCGTTGTTGAACTCTTCTCCCTCCACATTGCCACGAAGTTTCGAGTAGGTGTAGTTCCCTCCGATCAGGATGTTCAGAGGAAGCTTCGTTTGGCCCTGCAACTGAAGCGCGTTATAGCGTCGCGAGAGACCGGAGCTGCTGTTTCCGATGAATCCGACGTCGACCTTTGCCCCCGTGGGCGTGGTCGCCTGGCCCGTGGTCAGGTCTCGCGTCGTCACATAGAAGTCGCCCCATGTACGGTGAATGATGTCCGCCCGCAGGACCGTGTTCGGGTTGAGTTGCAGGCCGTAGCCAAACGTGACCTCGTCCATGTGCGGGGACTTGAGGTTGCCGATGATCTTCTCGGTCAGGCCGGGGATGGAGAGCTGAAAGACGAGCGCGTTGTTGCCGGTGAAGCCGTTGGCGTGGAACCAGTCGAAGGCGGATTTGATGACCTGGGAGGTCGGGACGAGCTGCGCGGCCGGCGTGCCCGGAGCGTTGATCTCCGGTCCGAGGTACTGGAACTGGTAGGTGGCATAGCGGCCGCCGGTGGACGTCGAGTCGGCCGGTCCCTGGTCGATCTTCGTCACGTAGCGTCCATAGTTGAGGCTGAAGCGATGCTTCCCATCGCCCTTGGCGTCGAAGATCATCCCCAGACGCGGACTGACCGCGGAGTCGTTGACGGTGGCCACGCCGCTCTGGTTATGGCCCGCGTTCTTGTCGTAGCGCGCGCCGAGGTTGAAGTTCCAGTGGTTGTTCAGGCTCCAGCGGTCGTTCACGAAGACTGACTTTGTGGCGAAATCCGACGTGGTCGACAGGGCGAGCAGCGGATCCCACTCGAAGTGCGAGCGCGACGTCCCCCCGCTCTTGGTCGGGTCCAGATGCAGGAAAACCTGACTGCCTGAGTAGATGAAGTCGCCGAAGAGGCGGAAGTCGCTTCCCGACTGGTAGTTGTTCTCGTTGCGCAGTTGATGGAACTCGTCGTAGCCGGTACCGAGCGTGTGCGAGCCAAAATTCTTCGTTGAGAGGTAGTACGAGGTCTTGGCCATCCAGTCTTTGTTGTTGCGCAGCTTCGGCTCGCAGACGCCGCAGAACGTGGGGGACCAGGCCCGGCGGCCGGTGGAGATGTCACGAAGCAGGGTGCCGCCGACTTCGTCGCGGAGCGGAGCGCCGCCGCCGATGATCGAGAAGTCCTTCTTGCTCCACTGCCCTTCCACGAGCAGGTTGCTGGTCAGAACGCCGTCGTAATGGAACGCCGTCAGCTTGATCGGGTTCCCCACGTCACGGAGGCTGGCCAGGTCGACGATGTTGCCGAACTTCGTGCCGCTCTGCACATCCTGGACCTTCAGATACGAGCCGACCAGCGTGTGCTTGGAGGTCAGGTTCCCGGTCATTTTCACTTCGTAACGCTTCTGGTCGCCGGTCGTCGTGTAAGGGAGGTTGAGGCCGACGGTCTGGTTGGAGACGCTCGAGTTTTCCTTACGGCCCGCGCCGAAGAACCAGAGGCGGTCACGTACGATGCGCCCGCCGAAAGTCCCTTCGTACACGGGGTTGATCTTGCTGAGATGATCGGCCTCGCCGACACCGGAGACCGGGTCGCGAAATGCGGTCTTCGACGCCCACTTGTCATTGGAGAGGTTGTCGCGGAACGAGCCGCTGAACTCGTTCCCCCCCGACTTCGTGATGGTGTTGACGACGCCACCCGTGAACCGGCCGTATTCGGCGGAGATGCCGCCTGTCAGGAGGGTCGTCTCCTGAATGGCATCCTCGATGACGGCAGCCTGCGGTTGCCCTCGGATGGTGTCGTTCACGACCACACCGTTGACGAGGTAGAGGTTGTCGAACGACTGGGCACCGTTGATCACGATCTGGTTGTTCGGTCCGTCATTGTTGACGCCTGGCGCGAGGAGGACGCGTGACTGGATCGTGCGGCCCACCGGCAGGTGCTCGATCGTGGACGCGTCGAAGCTGGTCGAGACCTGAGGCGTCTCGAGCACGGAAGCGGCACCGGCAGTGACGGTGATCGCCTCCGATACCGTGCTGACCTTCAGGTCCGCGTCCGCCCGGCTGGTCTGGGCAAGCCGCAGCGTAACGTTCTGACGGACCGTCTGCATCCCCTGGAGGTTGATGGTGACGGAGTACTCCCCGGGTGGAAGCGCTCCAAAGTTGTAGTCTCCGGAGGCGCCTGTGACCGTGGTTCGGACACCCTGAAGCGCGGGAGAAGAGATCGTAATTGTGGCACCCGGCAGCGGCGCATGGTCGGATGTAACGGTTCCGACTAGCTGGGATGTCGTCTGCGAGTATGTACTGGTGACGATGAACAGCACGAGGACAGCCATGACGAGATAGGGCATGCGCCGGATCATAGAACCCCTCCTTTTTGAGCAGTGGAGAGATTGTACGCGAGAGACCCCAACCACCGGCGTCGATTTAAGGGGTGTTCAGGGTGACCGGGAGCCGCGAGGTCTGCTTGCCGTCGCGAATGGAGTACGAGAAGCGGTAGATGAGGCTGATCTCGCCGCAGCCGAGCTGCGCGTGCGTGAGGCCTACCGTAGGATCCTTGCTGAACTGCCGGTCCATGCGGTTGATGGCGCCGACGAGCTCCACGCGCGACCCCAGGTCCGTCAGGAAGCTGGGGCTGAGCTGCCCTTCGGTGGCGTGCGGGTCGTGCGCACGTCGGTCAAGTCCGCCTGCACGGTGGCCAGGATCTGCTGGGCCAGCGACACGCTGGTGACGATGAGAACGATTCCGCCTGCAACGCGCGCAAGACGCATGAAGAACCCTCCGGCCTGTTTTGTGGAAGACCGGCGTGATTATAGTCGTGGATGGATGAACTACTTTCTCCGCGCACTCCGCGCCTCCGCGTGAGTAAGTCTAATACTTCCTGGAACGTAATCTTGCATTCCAGGAACGTATGTTCGGGTCCGAGGACGCTCCGCTGAGCTGGTAGCCACCATTCCCACACGATTCCGCCCGGCGTCCTCTATGTGCTTCTTCGGGCTGACCACACGGAATCCGAAGGAGTTTGGATCACGGCGTGATGTGACCGTCAACACGGGTTTCACCCGTGTATTTCTGCATGATGTGGAACATTCATGAAAACCGCAACGATGGCGTGATTCCGGCGGGCAGAAGCAGCACTCCTCCAGTCAGTACTCAAATCACTAACGATGAGAGCATACGACTCCAATCCAAATAGCGTAGTCCGCCGCGCTGGTCCACGGATTGCGAACTGCCGCGCGGCCAGGCCAAAGCCGCGATGCAGACCTCCGCCGATAAGCAGAGGCGCAGACTCCTGTTTGCACGCGCTTCCGGTCCATCTCATTCACAACTGCTTGATGAAGTCAAAAAAGGAGTTTCGCATGAGGAAAGTTGTTCTTGCGTTCAGTCTCCTGCTCGTCCTTTCGTTGATCCCGGTTGCGGTCCACGCCGAGGACGTCAGTGATCCATGCTCCTCGATTTGCCATTCGTATGACCCGTGCGACACGGCCTGCGAGATCTGTGATTCCTTCAACCCCCAGACCAATAGCTGTGAACACTGGGCATATTCTACGTGCGGGGACGCCACGTACGGGGAGTGCGGGGGGTGTGCCACAGTGAGTACATGGCAGGTCACCGAAGAAATCAGCCGGCAGCCCGTCGGCGGATACGTTTGTGGTCACGAGTATGAATGGTACGGCGACAACCCTTCCGTATTCCTTCAGTACACCAAGCATATGCGCCGCACCACGTATGGCCATCAAAACTGTAATGGCGTGGTGACAACAGTGTTGTTGTCGACCTACTACTTCGACGATACCTGTTATCAGTTCGTGTACCCCGACTGCTGCGACTGGGTCAATGACCGTAACTGTTACGCCCCGCCATATGGCGGACCTATCACATTCGATTCGTATATGGAATGCCATTGAGGCGGTGCGCAATGAAGATCCTGACTACGATCCTACCGATTCTGCTTCTCAGTGGAACGGCCGCGGCGATAGCCTCTGATTCTTCCAACACGGCCGTGGCCGCGGTGAACGGAAAGACCATCACCGAGGAGCAACTGAACACCGCGATCGGCCACCAACTCGAGCGGCTCCGGGCGGAGGAATACCGCATTAAGCAGGGCGCTCTTGACCAACTCATTGCCAAGGAGCTTCTCGACAATGAGGCCAAGGCAAGAGGCATGACGACGGCCGAGCTCCTGGATCGCGAGGTCGAACGCGTGGTACCGCCAGTCGATGATGCGGTAGTTGAACAGGCTTGGGCCAGCGCCAAAGGCACGATTCGAGAACTTCCCAAGGAAAAGGCCAAAGAACAGCTTGCATCGATGATGCGCGCCGTCGCGCTCCGAGAACGGCGGGTCGCGTTCGTGGCCGGCCTTTCCAAGCGATCGAACGTGAAGCGGTTTCTCGATCCGCCGCGGCTCCAGATCAGCCAGACGTCGAAGCATACGATCGGCGACACCGCTGCTCCGGTGACGATGGTCGTGTTCAGCGACTTCGAATGTCCCTTCTGCGGACGCGCACAGACCACGCTGCGCGATGTACAGCTGCGCTACGGGCAGAAGTTGGTTCGTATCGCGTATCGCCACCTGCCTCTTCCGATGCATGCCCATGCCGAAAAGGCCGCCGAAGCGGCCGAATGCGCGGGGGAACAGGGGGCGTTCTGGGAGTTTGGTGAACGCATGTTTGCCAACCAGAAGGCACTCGACACCGAGGACCTGACGTCCTATGCCACGTCGTTGAAGCTCGATGCGAACCGGTTCAAGCAATGTCTCGACTCAGGCCGAGGCGCGACCGCTGTCGCCGCTGATCGAAGTGTCGCCAATTCCTTCGGCCTCCGGTCGACGCCCTCGATCTTCATCAACGGCCGATGGGTCGTCGACACGTCCTTCGAGAACATGATGAAAACGATCGACGAAGAGCTCGACCGCGCCGGAGTTGCGGTGCCTTCAACAGCGTTAGGCGTGGCCTCATCAGCCTCGCAGCCGTAAGTCTTCCTGGTGGGGCGTCGTCCAGTGCGACGACGCTCCACCTCGATCGACGACGAAGTACTACTTCTTGTACGTGACCATCACCCCGAGGTCGTCGAGCGCTTTCGGGGTGGCAGCGAGCTTCTGGAGCTTCTGGAAGTCGTACTCCCAGATCAACGTGTTCCCTTCCCTGCGCGTGGCGTTGCTGGAGATCACCTCGAACGGGGCGGTGATCTTCCACGCCACCCGCATGTTCTTGAAGGCGTCGTTCATCATCTTCTCGGTTTCGGCGTCCATTTTCGGCCCTTGCTCACTGGCCTCGGCCTTCACCTTGTCCGCCGGGTTCTGCGGCTTTGTATGGATGGAGATCGTCTTCGCCGTCTCGGAGATCTCCAACCCCTGGAACGGCGTATCGAGGACCGACTTCTTCGTCGGGTCGGCGGGGGCGCCGCCTTCCTTCTTCGTGCCGAGCTTCACCCCGACGAGACTGGAGATCTTGTCGAACGCGAACTTCATGTTCGTGACGACGCCGAATTCCTTCTCGTCGACCTTGACGTCGAGCAGTTTGACCCCCGGCGGAAGGCCCCCCTCCGCCTGTTTGCGCGGATCCTCGGGCTCGGACGTGGTGCTCTTCTTCTCGTTCTTCTTGAAGTCCGCCTTCGCCGCGGCAATCTCCGCCTTCGTCAGCGGACTCTTGTCGCCGCTCATCTCTTTCTGGACCTTGGCCATGATCATGACCATCGGCTCCATATCGACGCCAAGCTTGAAATTCGCCGTGCCGGAAAGGTCTCTCTTCAGCTCGATCGATTGCTCGACTTCGAAACAGCCGGTGCCGAAGAGGGCGAACAACGCCGCGATGAGGATCCCGCGTGTGCGATTCATCCGATTCTCCTTGTTGGGGACATAGAGCTTACTCCATGCGCTTCCCGGCGCGGAACCGGATCGCGCTCCCGATCACGGCAACGCTTCCGGCGATGTTCGCCGCCATCCCGACGATCAGCGGCCATTGCCGGATACGGATCCCATAGGTGAGGTAGACGATCTGCCCTCCGAGAAAGAGGAGATAGGTGAGAATCGATACGTCATCCGAGCTCCTGCGCTTCCAGATCCGCACCGCCTGCGGGACGTAGGCGGCTCCCGTGGCCACACCGACGACGGAGACGAGCCAGGCGAGAAGAACGTCGAACGAGGCCATCAACCAGACGATATGCCAGATCGGGCGGTTCTTGCGCGCCGGCCGATCACGAGCGCTCCGCCCGCGCTCAGGGCGGCCAGTGCGGCGGCTGCCAGCATGCTGATGCGAAACGCGCGGACGAAGGCCTGATCGACGGCCGCGGATACGCGAGCTCGCACGGTGGCGGGGAGTGTCGCGGGAGGTTTGGCTTCGGCCAGGCGCAACCGCTGCACCGCCATCGCCTGGCGAAGCGCTGGAGAGGCGCCCGCCGAGGCCAGACGTGCGTCGAGTGCCGAGGCGAAAATCATGATGGACAGCGCGCCGAACAGCGCGATCGACAACAGACCGGCAGCACGAGCGACCGTATTGTTGATGCCCGAGGCCGCGCCGGCGTGTTTCTCCTCTCCGAACGACGTCATGACCGTCGTCGTCAGCGGCGCCACCGTCGTGGCCATGCCCAGTCCCAGAGTGAGCACGCCGGGAAAGAAGGTCATCCAATAGGAGCCACCGATGGAAGGACAAGCCAGAAGAATGAATCCGCAACAAGCGAGGAGGGGACCGACGATCAGCGGCAGCCGCGGTCCGAAGCGATCGGCGAGGCTGCCTGTCCAACGCGAGAGGATGGAAAGCGTGGCCACGAACGGAAGAAACGCTGCTCCTGCCTGCGCCGGCGAGTAGTGCTGCACCTGGATCAGGTTGAAGGGAAGCAGAAACGTGACCGTCGAAAGCGCTCCGTACAGCAGCAGCGTCAACAGGTTCGCGCCGCTGAAGACGCGGGAACGAAACAGCGTGAGCGGCATGATCGGACTCTCCACCCGGCGCTCCAGGGCGATGAAGGACACGAATGCAATCGATCCGAGTAGCAGCGACCCGATCACGAGGGAGCTTCGCATTCCGCGAGAGGGCGCCTCGATCATTCCGAACGTGAGCGCGGCCAGGGCGGTGGTCACCAGGAGCGTGCCGCCCCAATCGATCCGTCCAGGCTCTTCCGATGCCCGGTCCGGCGACATGGAAAACCAGACGATCAGGAGTGTGATCGCCGCGATCGGAAGATTGATGAAGAAGACGGCGCGCCACGACACGGCCTGCACCAGCCAGCCGCCGAAGAGAGGGCCGGCGATGACGCCCAGCGACGTCAGTGACGACCATGTGCCGATGGCGCGGCCTCGCTCACCGGCCGGGAACGTCGCCGTGATGATGGCCAGGCTGCCGGGAACCAGCAGCGCCGCGCCGAGACCCTGAAGTGCGCGCGCCGCGATGAGCTGCTGGGCGTTCATCGCGGCCCCACAGACAGCGGAGGCCGCGGCGAACGTTACGATCCCGATTGCGAAGACCTTTCGACGGCCGAGGTGATCGCCGAGCGCGCCGCCTGCGAGGGTCAGCGACGAGAGCACCAACAGGTAGGCGTCGACGATCCACTGCGCATCGCTGACGGTGACTCCCAGCGAACGCTGCAGCACCGGAATGGCGATGTTGACCACGGTGCCGTCGATGAAGGCCATGGAGGAGCCAAGGATGGCTGCCGCCAGCGTCCAGTTGCGGCTGTGTGAGGAGGTCATGGTCATGGCGTGCTCCAAGCGATCACTTCAGCCACCCTCTGGCCACCTCGGATGGGCTCCGTTTGTCTCGGTCGATGGCCAGGTTCAGGCGGCGCATGGTCGAGGCATCGAGTCGGCCTTCGAGGGATGCCAGTGCGGCCGGACCGGCGGCGCATTTTGTCCCGAGGTCACGACGTACGACCAGCGCGGCGTCGTATGGTGGAAAGAAGTGACGGTCGTCGGCCAGGACCGTGAGACCGAGTGCGTCGATGAGGCCGTCGGTGGAGTTGCCGGCGATCAGGTCGATCTCGCCGGCTGCCAGCGCCCGATACGTCAGTCCCAGATCCATCGTTCGCGGCGTCTCGGCGAAGTGGAGTCCGTACTGCCGCAGCAATCCATTCCATCCATCAGGCCGTTCGACGAACTCGTAGCCGAAGCCGGGGCGGAACGTGGCGCTGACCCGCCCGAGATCGGAGATGGTCTTGAGCGAGAACCGTTGCGCGTCGCTCGTGCGAACGATCATGGCGAACGTGTTCTCGAACCCGAGCGCCGGTCCCCACGAGAGCCCGCGTGCCTGGTAGTCAGCGGACACTCTCTTCATGACCGCTGTGCGATCGCGCATCGCCTCATGGTGAAGGATGGCGGTCAGTGCGGTCCCGGAGTACTCGGGATAGACGTCGAGCGATCCCGCGGTGATGGCCTTGTCGCAGACCAGCGTGCCGCCGAGATCGAGTTTGCGCTCGACGGCGCAGCCGGCGCGCTCGAGCCGCTGCGCCACGATCTCGCCCAGGACCACGGACTCGGTGAAATTCTTGGAGCCGACGACGATCGGTTTCTGTTTCGAGCAGGCAATGAACACGAGAATGGCGAGCGATCCGAGAACACGTGCGCGGCGCATGGGAGACATTGTCGCAGGCTCACACGCCCAGCCGTCTGGCAGCCAGTCGCTCCAGGGCGCCGAAGAACAGATCGGCCGCGACCGCCAGCGCTGCCGCCGGCAGAGCGCCCGCGAGGATCCGAGTGCTGTCGACCATGGCCACGCCGCGGAAGATCAACGTACCCAGCCCTCCACCGCCGACGGCCGCGGCGATCGTGGCCACGCCGATGGCAATCACCGTGGCGATGCGAATGCCGCCGAAGATCGACGGCAGCGCCAGAGGGAGATCGATCCGCACCAATCGCTGCTGCTCGGTCATTCCCAGTGCCGTGGCCGCCTCGCGAATCAACGGATCGACACCGGCAATTCCGGTCACCGTGTTCCGGACCACTGGCAGGAGTGAGTAGAGAATCAACGCGACGATGGCGGTGCGGATGCCGATGCCGCCGATCAGGGGCAACGGAATGAGGAATCCGAACAGCGCCAGGGAGGGAATGGTCTGAATCATGTCGATCAGGCGAAGGACGACGCGTCCGGAGCGCGGATTCCGGATGCAGGCGATTCCGATGGGGATGCCGGCGGACGTGGCCACGAGCATGGCAACTCCCACGATGAGCAGGTGCTGCGCGGTGGCGTGAACGACCTCGGTGCTCAGGTCGCTCATGACGCCTCCGGGATTCGCGCGGCGTCGAGAAAGCGATGGATGAGCGGATGCGCCGATCGAACGAAGTCGCCGGCCGGGAGGTCTGCGACGATGGCCCCGCCTTCGATGAGCACGATCCTATGCGCCACGCGAAGCGCCTCGGCGACATCGTGCGTGACGAATAGCAAGGTGACGTTGCCGCCATCGCGCAAGGCAACGAAGGCATCCTGAAGATCGCGGCGAACGATGGGGTCGAGTGCGCTGAATGGCTCGTCGCAGAGCAGCAGCGGCGGAGCCGCCACCATGGCCCGGGCGATCCCGACGCGCTGCTGCTCGCCTCCGGAGAGCGAGCGTGGAAAGCGTCCGCCAAATTGATCGAACGGCATGTCCAGGCGTTCGAGCAATTCCGCGCTCGCTCGCCGGATGCGCTCGTCAGGCCAGCCCAGGAGACGCGGCACGGTGGCCACGTTCTCAAATACCGTCCGATGAGGAAACAGCGCCGGAGCCTGCAGGATCGTGCCGATGCGCCGCCGGCGTTCGGCCAGGTCAGATCCACGAAGTGGAATGCCATCGATGTCGACCGTCCCTCTGCGCGGCTCGGTCAGCCCGTTGAGAAGCCGAAGCAGCGTGGTCTTGCCGGCCCCACTCCTGCCAATCACCGCTACCGACTGGCCCGGATCGATTCGCAGCGAGAGGTCCCTTACGATGGCGTCGCCGTTCGATCCAACCACGGTCGCTCGATCGATGCACACAGAAGAGCCCACAAGGCGATTGTAATGTGGGTGGTCGGAGGCGCTGATCGTGAGGTCGTACCTTCGATACTTGAAACGGAATCACTTCGAGGTTCACTACACGTCCATACTCATCAAGCGCAACGCAACGGTCCGCAGTTCGCTGGCAGTTCTTAGAGAGGTGTCCATGAAATCGTCCAAGTCATCACGCGTAACGAGCCTCATCGTCATCCTGCTCTCGGCATTCCTGTCGGGTGGAGCAATCGCTGCGCAGCCCCAGGCCCCTGCCAAACCAGCGACTGCCGTCAGCAGGGAAGAGAGGCGGACGTTCGACGCCTGGCGTAAGTCCATGGTGCGTGTTCCCTTGCCAAAGAAGGGGTGTTTCACGGCCTCGTATCCGAGCACCGAGTGGCACGAAGTGCCGTGCACGACCGCGCCGGACCGTCCCTATCCGCCGCGTCCCTACACCGTCGGCAGCGCCGTCGACTTCTCGGCCATCGTCTCGGGCCACATCAAATCGGCAACAGGGTCGTTCGATAGCGTGAACGGCGTGACGAGCGAGAACAACTCCGGAAGCCCCGACACCTACTCTCTCCAGCTCAACTCGGAATTCTTCACATCCCCGGCCTGCGCCGGCGCCTCAAACCCGAACAACTGCAAGGGCTGGCAGCAGTTCATCTACTCCACCACCTTCGCCTCGGCGTTCATCCAATACTGGCTGATCGATTACGCGGCACCATGCCCGGCGGGATGGACGCCGCTCTCCATCCATTGCCTCAGGAACAGCGTCAGCGCCATGCCGGTACCCGCACAGCCAATCGCGAACCTGGCACACCTGAGCCTGACCGGCACCGCAAACGCCGGCGGCACCGACACGATCATGATCGCGTTTCCGGGTGGGAATCTCAGCGCGATGGCGCAGGACGACGTCCTCACTCTGGCGCAGGGATGGAAGCTCGCCGAGTTCGGTATCTTCGGCGACGGCGGCAGCTCGGATGCCACCTTCAATGTCGGAGCGACGATGGCCGTCCGAACCAGCGTGGACGACGGGACCACGAGCGCGCCCATGTGCGTGCTGGAAGGGTTCACGAATGAGACGAACAGCCTCAACCTGGTGGGCCCCTGCTGTCCGATCGGCGGAGTGTCGCCGGCAGTCGTCTTCTGGCTGAGCAGCAATCCGGGCGCGGCCTCGTCGTGCGTCGGCGGAACGAGCATCGGTGATACGCATCTGACGAATTTCAACGGTCTTCTCTATGACTTCCAGGCCTCGGGCGACTTTCTGCTGGCGGAGACGAATCCAGGCTTTGCCGTGCAAACGCGGCAATTGTCCGGTGCACCGACGTGGCCGAACGCATCGGTCAACAAGGCGGTGGCGATGACGCTGGGCAGGACACGGGCCGCCGTTTGCCTCGATCCGACCCGCTTGATCATCGACGGCAAGACGAGCGACCTGGCCGCCGATAGCTCGCTCCTGCTGCCCACCGGCGGCCACGTCGCGCGTAGCGGTAGCGCTTACCTCTTCACCCGCCCGAGCGGCGAGAGCGTGCGGGCCGAGGTCAATCCCGGCTACATCAACGTCTCCGTCGACCTCGGCCCCGCGCCCCAGGCAAAGGTGTACGGTCTCCTCGGCAACGCCAACGGAGACATGGGCGAGGACGATCTCGCCATGCGCAATCGCACCGTGCTGAAACAGCCGCTCTCATTCGAAGACCTCTATCATCCCTACTCCGATAGCTGGCGTGTCCCGCCACGCGAGTCGCTGCTATCGAAGCTGTGTGGAGACAAGGGCCTCGAGCGCGCGATTCCCAACAGGCCGTTCTATGCGACCGACCTCGATCCGAAGCAGTCCGAACGAGCACGAGCGATCTGCACAGAGGCCGGCGTACGAGACGTATCGCTCCTCGACGCCTGCATATTAGATGTGACCGTGCTGGGAACCAGGGAGGCTGCCATAGTCTTTGCGCGCGCCCATCCGCCGCGGGCCGAAATTCGAGTGAGCCCGGAGCGCCAGGAGCCTTGAGTCGGGCGGCAATACTCTTCGTGGAGACGGAAAGACGGGAGGGCTTCAGCCCTCCCCCTCGCTTTCTCTTGTGTTGGACGCCTACTGAACCGTGATCGTCAACGTCCGGTCGCCAAACGCTCCCGTGCTGTCCCAGGCGCGGACGATGACCGTGTGCGTACCGCTGCTCATGCATGACAGCCAGGGTTCGACGTCCTTCCGCAAGTCGCGATCCTCGAGAATATTCAGCGAGCGGCGGCGGCCGCATCCGCTAACAATTTGTCCAGCGCTGGCCGGTCCAGATACCTGCCGTTCATCACAACGGCGCGAATCTTCTGAGTGTTGTGGATGTCTTCGAGTGGATTGGCGTCGATCAGCACGAGATCGGCGACTTTTCCTTTTTCGACTGTGCCAAGCCGATCAAGAATTCCGAGAAACTTCGCAGGATTGTATGTGGCCGTTTTGAGCGCCTCGCCGGGCGTAAGCCCATCCTCCACAAAAAGTGCAAGCTCATCGTGCAGGCTGAAACCGGGATAGATAAACGGATTCGCGAGGTCCGTACCAGCCATCATCGGTACCCCTGCTTTGTTCATCATTCCCACGACAGTGAGTCCCATGTGGTGCGCCTGAGTATCGACTGGCCTTACCGGCAGCCGCCGCCATTTTTCGCGGAACTCGGATGTCACGTACTTCATTCGCGGATCGGTCATGGAATGCTCTCCCCAGAAAAGGACTGCTGTCGGCACCTGCCACGTCTGATTACGCGCGAACCGCTCGACCAGCCGCTCACATTTCTGATGGTCGTATGTCTCAAACATTTCTTTTCGTTGCTGAGGTCCCCACGTCGCCTGCATCAACTCTTCCTCTTTGCTCGAGCAGGCTATATTGATGTTCCTCAGATGCTCCATTGTCCTCTGGCCGGCATCCGATGCTGCTGCCGCCCTGACCGCGTCGGGGACATGTCCTTCAAAAGGAATCCCCGCCTTCTTGGCCTCGTCGGCGATCGCGAAATATTCTTCCGGTTGCAATTTCGTATAGACCTTCACGAAATCGACCCCAGCTGCCTTCGCGCGGCGAACAAAATCACGTGCCTCTTGGGGCGTCGAAACCACGTCCGATCCGGGGTGGACCGGCGCCGGGCCATCGACAAGCCAACCCACCGCTCCGAACCTCGGACCGAGAAAGCTGCCTTCGGCTAGTCCCTTGCGCCATTGAGCAACCTGCGGAAACTCGTCGCCCGTTGTCCACATGTCCCGGACGCCGGTTACACCGTTCGCGACCAACAACGGAAAATACCAGGAACGCGTGGACCTCGGGTTATGGCCAAAGGTGTGTATGTGCATGTCCCACAGCCCGGGCATGAGGAACTTTCCACGGCCATCGATGAGCTGCGCGGACCGCGGAATCTTGACGGCCGCAGCTTTGCCCACCTCGGCGATATGGTCGCCCACGATCACGACCGTCATGTCTTGTTGGACAGATCCTCCGGCAGCATCAATGACGGCGACATGCGCGAACACGACCGGCCTGTCCTTGATTTTGTGATTCGAGTGCGTATGGAGAGTGGGCGTAATGAAGACAACGAGGAGTGGTAGCAACGAAAAAAACGATTTCATCATGGACCCCGATCGTGATGTCGTACCACTAGCGATGCGAGCGCCGAATAATACCTGCATCACGCGAGCATTCCGACCCGACCCCGGACCCGGTGAACGCTGGCGTGAACACTTCGATAGTCGGTGCACTAAACGCCGCTCGGTCTCTTTTCGCCAATCTCCTCCACGCTTCAGCGGGTGTCGTCAACATGATGAAGGAGCAGTCGCCCGAGGTATTGAGTTGACGAAGTGAAATCACGCGGCCGGCGCGATGCTCTCGCGCCGGCCGTTCCCATTGCAGAAACAGGTCGCTCCGGTCAGTGTGCTGCGGCCGCGGCCGTTGCCACGGGCGGAGCCGGGCGGCGATTGCGTGTCAGGTGGGGCACCACGCCGAGGAGACGCTCGACGACCATGAGCTGCGCGCGGTGGTGCATCTCATGCTCCTTCATGCTCTGCAGCATCTCGAAGCGGCTCTGCGACGGCGCGCCGTTCGGCATGGTCACGAGCTCGTCGGCCTGCGACTGCGGCATGCGCTCCACGAACTCCGCCCACTTCTCCCCTTCGATCCGAAGCAGATCGACGATCTGCGCCTTCGAATACGGCAGCTTCTCGTGAATGGGCGCATCCTTCAGGATCTTGCCAAAGAGCTGAAAGTCCTCGATCGAGGAGACGCGCTCGCTGCCGTGAATGGATAAGCTGATCTGCGGCGCGGCGGCGATGTGCAGGAGAGTCTCCGTCACCGAACGGCTGTCCGGTGTGACCCGATAGCCATAGCTCTCCTCCGGGATGTCCTCGGCCACGAGGATGGTGTTCTTGCGCACGGTGCGAATGGCGTTGGCCAACTGCTGGGGTCCGTAGGGGTTCATGATGCCTCCTCAGTTCACTTGTGATTTGCAAGTAGTGTTTCATGATCGCTTGCGGATTGCAAGTGGGTTCTGTTACGTTGAGAGTCATGCCGGCCACGCACAAGCCGCAGCGGCGCTCTTCGTGTCCCATCAACGCCTCGCTGGAAATCCTCGGTGACCGCTGGTCGCTGCTGATCATCCGCGACCTCATGCTGCGCAGCTACCGCACATATAAGGAGTTCCTTTCCTGCGACGAAGGAATTGCCACGAACATCCTGGCCGATCGCCTGCAGCGCCTCGAGTCCGCCGGAATCATCAGCACCAGCCGCGACGCCGAGGACGGGCGCAAAGTGGTCTATCGCCTGACGGCCAAGGGCATCGATCTCGCCCCTATCATTCTGGAGTTGATCCTCTGGGGCGCGCAGCACGAGGCGACAGGCGCCCCTCCCGCTGTCATCCGCAAGATGCGCGCCGGACGCGAGCAGTTTCTCCGCGAGATCCGCCGGAATTGGGAAGAAGGGGGCAGCGCTGTGTTCATCCCCGGCTCGCGGAAGGCGTCGAGCTGATTCGATTGGAGAACGTCACTTGGGGAAGGGGGCGGTGTCGAAGTAGATCGCGAACGATACGATCGTGCCGTCTGCCACGGTAAAGATCTCCGCGACGTCGCTGGTGAACGGATCGCCGCCCGGCGATCGAAGCTCATAGTGGGTCAGGGCGCAGGCCCTGTCGCCATCGATCAGCACGTCATTGACTTTGACGGAGAGGATTCCCGAATAGAAGCGCTTCGTTGCCTCGAGGTATGCCTCCTTGCCGCGGACCTGTTTGAGCGGGCTGGTGAAGCTGGTGAACGTCATGTCCTCTGACAGAAACGATTCCCATCCTCGTGATGCTTCGAGCGCGTTGAAATATCCCTGAATTGTTTCTCTCGTGTTCATACGGTTGTTCTCCATGGTCTCGGCAAGGTCATTGAAGCGGACCGGTGATCCACGGGTCCGCACCGGGGTCACTGCCGCCGGCGAGCAGGAGCAGACGTTCGAGGTAATGCTGCCAGCCACGTGCGTGAGAGGCCGCGGCCGCGTCGTGCGGCAGATTGCCGTGCGTGAGGCGCAGCAGGGTACCGTCACCCTGCGGCAGCAACTCAAAGGTGACGGTCGTCGAACCGGGTGGAACGGAGGTGTCCTCCTGTTCCCATCCCCACGTGTGAACCAGCCGGCGCGGTGCGGCGATCTCGACGACCTGACCCGAGGCGATGCGTCCCGGAATCACCTCCACGCGGTACGTCCCGCCGGGCCGCGGATCGAGAACCACGCTGAGTCCCATCCATCGGATCATCTGCCGCGGATCGACGAGCAGTTGCCAGACAGTCTCGGGCTTCGCGGCGATGAAGATCTCCCGCGCCACCGTACCTGTTTCCGTGTCAACGGCGTCCATGCTTCTTCTTCCTTTCCGTCCGTTCGGCCGCTCGCTTCAGCGTTTCGAGCCGCGTGTCCCAGAACGCATCGAGAAACTGTTTCAACTCCGCCAGGGCCTGCGGCTGCGCGCGATACAGGCGCCGCGTGCCGTCCCGCCGTTCGCTCACCAGCCCCGCCTCTTTGAGGACGGTGAGGTGCTGCGACACCGCCGGCCGCGTGACGTCGAAATGCGACGCGATGTCGCCCGCCGACAGCTCTTCATCCCTGACCAGAGCGAGGATCTGCCGCCGCCGTGGCTCCGCGATCGCTCTCAAGGCCGCGTCCATCGACAATATGTTAGTAATCGCTTACGTTAGTGTCAAGTGACGTACGGCGCCCGGGATTCTCGTCCGCGAACGAAGCTCGAACTGTGCCGAATCAAGGGTATTCGGTGAAGCCAGGGCGCGCCCTCCTCATCGCGTGAACAGCGTTTTCGGTGAGGCGGGTTGTCGGTTATCGGTTGTCGGTTGGTCGCGCTTCGGGCGTGGATTATCCAATAACCCGCATTTCTCACACGCTGAGTGGAATTGCCGGCACCCTGTTGGTGGAGAAACTTGGGAAGATGTGGAGTTATGCGAGCGGTTCGTTCTCGGCAGTACCTCCAATCGAGAGTCCTTCTCCCCCAGCGGTTTCTTGCTGGGGGAGAAGGTGCCGAAGGCGGATGAGGGGGCGTTTCACGAGTACGTCATTCGCGCGCCTTCGAGCGCTCTCGGATCAGCGTCGGTAAATCGCCCATATCTCGTAAAGCGCCCCCCTCATCCGGCTTCGCCACCTTCTCTCCCCGCAAGAAACCGCGGTGGGAGAAGGGCTCTCGACGAAGGGAGTGGCAAGGCTCTCGAGGGAACAATTCAAGTGAGCTGTGTTCGAGAGTGTGAGAAATGCAGGATAACCGAGCACCGATAACCGACAACCGACAACCCGCTTCACCCACCCTGCCGTCAAGCCATCATCGTCAGCCCGAAGACCTCTGCCACCAGCTCGTACGATCGAATGCGCGCCGCCGGGTCGTAGGCGTGGGTGGCGATCATCACCTCGTCAGCGCGCGTACGCGTGGCGATCTCCTCGATGCGCGCGCGCACCTGCTCGGGCGTGCCGGCGATCTGCAGTCTCCTGTACGACGCCACGACCGGCTGCTCCTCCGGCGTGAAGACGTGGGCCATCGCATCGTCCGGGCTCGGCAGCCGGCCTGGGCGTCCGGTCCGGAGCTGGACGAACGAGAGCAGCGACGATGAGGCCAGTCGCCGCGCTGCCTGCTCCGTATCGGCGCAGTAGACCGAGAGCGCCAGGATGGCGTGCGGTTTGTCGAGCACGCCGTTCGTGGAGAACCCGGTGCGGTAGGCATGCATTGGAGGGTCGGGCGACTCCGGGCTGAAATGTCCCGCGAAGGCGAATCCGACCCCCATCTCGGCGGCCAGCCTCGCGCCGTAGTCGCTTGACCCGAGGATATAGATCGGGGGCAGCGGCCTGTCGTCCGGCATCGCCAGGATGGCCCGGAACGGATGATCTGCCGGGAACGACCCATTCCCCCACGCCATGAGCTCCCCGAGCTGATTGAGGAAGTCATCCGCGACCACGGCCTCACGCGAGCGGCGGAGCGCGAGCGCCGTCAAGCCGTCGGTGCCCGGCGCGCGGCCGATGCCGAGATCGATCCGCTCCGGATAGATCGCCTCCAGAAGCTTGTACGACTCCGCCACCTTGAGCGGCGAGTGGTTCGGAAGCATGACGCCGCCCGCGCCGAGCCGGATCCGCGTCGTCATCGAGCCAACGTACGCGATCAGGATTTCAGGGGTCGTGGTGGCGATCCCCGGCATGTTGTGGTGCTCGGCGTGCCACAGCCGCGTGTACCCGAAGCGATCGACCGCCCGCGCAAGCTCGGCGGCGTTGCGGAGCGCAGCCACGCTCGTGCCTCCCTGGCCGAGCGGAACGAGGTCGAGTGCTGAGATGGATAGAGCCAAGCGTTGCTCCTTGTTCCCGGGCGACAGCAGGTCTGTCCGCGGTCCCCAAAAAAGCACAGGTGGGGCGTAAGCAGCCTATCAGGGTGAGTTCCCAGCCTGCCCCGCGAAGCTTTTCCCGACCCCCATGAGGCTTCAAGCCTACCCCATGAGGCTTTTTCCGATCCCAGGAGGCTGTGAGCCTACCCGATGAGGCTTTAAGCCTCTTCGGTAGATCCACGGATCTACTCGAAAGCAGAAAAGGCCTCTTGAGTAGAAGCTGCATTTCAGCTGATGTGGAGCTAGCGTGCCGCGCGTCCGCGCAGCAGGTGTGGAGCGGTAACGAACACACGTTCGGCGTCGCCGTACTCAGGCTCAGCGCCGACGCGTGTGTAGGCGATGGCGATGCTGCCCGTTCCGGTGACGATTAAAGAGACGTCAGGATTCGAGCTCACGCTTACGACCGCCTGCGGCGTGAGGCTCTTGATCGCTCCCTGGGCGGCCGTATGAGTGACGTAAAGTGCGGTAGGGAGCCCGTAGTGCGTCGCGGTGAATACGACGTCGTATTGGAGGCCATCCCAGGCGATGCTCTTGACTTGTCCGGCACTGAGGCGAACGCCGTTGGTCTGCGCCAGGAGCGCGCCGTACCGCGAAATCCTTTGCGCAAAAACACTGTATTCGGAGGAGTAGTCGGAGGCGTAGAGTGTGTAGCGCGACCAGGCGACAAGAAACCCGTCGCCGTCGGATGCAGCGATCGGCGCGCCGTCCCCGCTGGGCGTGTCTAAGACGACGATCGGTGTCGGATCGAGCAGCACCAGTTCGGCTGACAGGCGGGCGGCATGGATCACATAGTCGAGGCAAGACGATGGCGGGTCGCAATTGTTCGGGACCGGAGGTGGTAACTCCTTCAACCACGTCAGAAGCCACTCGGATCCGTTCCATGCTGCCGAGATCGCGCCGCCGCCGACCATTTCGAAAGGGTTGACGGTGACCACTGGACCATGCGACAGATCGCGGCTTAGGATCGTGGCGACGACGTTCTTGCCTTCTGACCACGCCAGGAGCGTTCCGTTCGCGCCCGGTGTGAGTGACAACTCATAGCTGTTCTCAGTGATGGCGATGCCGCCAGGATCGAGCAACGCGCCGCTGCCGGGTACGAAACGCGCTACCTTGAGGATAACAGTGTAAGGAGCCGTCGGACGGTGCTCTCTCCAGCCGATGATGTAGTTCGCTCCATCGAAGACAATTCGCGGTTGGGTGGTGCTCGGAGGGCTGACTCGGATGCCTCGGCCATCCAGGAGCTGCCCATCGAGCGTGAGCCGCCCGACGTACAAGCCGTCGTCTTCATTCCAGACGATGGCTGTGTTCATGCCGCTCGATGCGCCGTCTGGTGCGATTTGCGCCGTTGCGGCACGAGCGATCAAGAACGGTTCCGTTGGCGCAAGAGACGGCACCTCGATCACGGAGCCGTTGAATCGGTTTCCCCACTGCTCCACCCATCCCGCGAGCGCGACGGATCCGTTGGACGCCATGGTGGCGGTGAACGAAGAAATAGTCCCGGAGTTGGTGGCGCCCGCGATCCGGCTGTATCCTCCAATCGTCTGACCAGCTCGTGTGAGCCGCCGGATGCCAACCGAGTTTTGCACGGGATCGCCGTCCATGAGCAGGTATGAGTCTCCCGCAAACACGAATCCCCGGGAAACCTTCAGGAGAGGAATCACCGAGGTCTCCAGGATCTCGCCGTTCGGGCCGAAATGTTTTGCGCCCATCTGTCCGGGAACCCCGAAGATGGCTACGTAGCCGTCGCCATCGGAAGCGAGATCGGAGACAGTTCCCCACAGACTGCCGGTGCCGGCCAGTGCACTCGGGAGTGTGGTGCCGTTCGCGTCGAGTGTGGTCGCGTAGGTGATGTTCGCGAGCGTCCGGACAACGAGAAAGCCTCGTCCGTTCGATGACGTCATTGCGGTCTCGTTCCCCGAGCCGGCGGGATTTGTGAGCGCCCTGGGACCATCGACGATATTGCCGTCGCGGTCGAGGACGGTGACCATCAGGCCTCCGCTGTTGGAGACGATGATGGTTCGACTACCGCTGCTGGCCACGCTTCCCAGACTCAGTCGCCCATATGGGACGATGACACGCGGCGTGGAATCGAGCAAGTGCCCCTCGTCGCTGATGCGGACGCCAACCAGGGGCGGTGCTGGGATCGTTGTGAGGCTGCCATCCCCTTCGTTCCAGCAAACAAGGTATGAGTTACCGAGATAGACGACGTTGAATTGCGTGGGGCTCGTCGTGAGCGTCGGGATGCGAATTCCGAGAGGATCGAGGACCTGGCCGGCGGCGTCGACCCGCGTGGCGTAGACCCGCATGTTGCCGTACCCGCGGTTGCGATACTCATCGCGCCACACGACGAGAAAGCCGTGTCCGTCAGATGCCGAGGCGGCTCCGACTCGCTCCCCCCATGGCGACCCGTATGCCGGGGAAGCTACGGGACGTTCGCCGGAGATTTCGGCGAGGCAGGCTGCTGCCACGAACAGGATCGGAATTGCTGCGAAGACGGAACGCCTCATCGGTCTCCATTCGCACCTCGTGTCGGCGCGCGGCACAGCAGCGACTTCGAAAACAGCTTAGCATCCTGATAGGATGACATGCTTGCCGATGGCGTGGGCCAGGCCGACTTCGTAAAAAACATTGGCGTTGTTCCCAGTCAGGTCTGCAATCATGACGATCGTGTCATTGGTGGCACGCCACACATCGGACATGACGCGGCTGCCGACAGAATCGCTATCAGCTCGCCAGCAGCGTAGGTGGCAATGGTCCTGCACGAGGTTCTCGATGGACTCGTACAGGGCGTTAAAGCTGGCTGCGAACGGCATGGCAACGAAGACGAGGCGCGGATCCGCTGACACCAAAACGAACGCCGCTCGGTCTTTGCGAACCAGAGCGGCGTGAGTGGGTTAGATTGGTAGGCGCTAGCGGACTCGAACCGCTGACCCCCACCGTGTGAAGGTGATGCTCTACCGACTGAGCTAAGCGCCTGTTTGGGATCGTCTCAACGAGCTGTTCTGCCTCGCTATTTCCGAGGAGGGGAAGAGGATAGCCGGGCGTGGGGGCGGCGTCAATGTGGGGCGGCAGTCGGTGCCGAGGTCGACATGCGGTAGTTGGGGAAGTAGATCGGGTTGTGATCATGAACGTCGGGTCGCGCACAACCTCTCGCCCTCGGAAGGACCGCGTCGACGTTCCTGTCGCGCTCTCCAGGCGGGGGTTCTTCGCGTCGCTCAGAATGACGGGGTGGGTTTTGTGCTGGAATACGTCTGATGCGAAAAACGGCAAAGGCGGCAGCCCTCACGATCGGGGCGGCGCTCGGCGCGGTGGCCATCGAACGGATCTTCTTCGCGTCGCCGCGGTGGCGGGGGGCGGTCACCGATCATTTCGACGGGCAGCGGTTTCACAATCATGAACGTGGGGGGCAGACAGACGGGTCGTTTCTGAAGTGGCAGGCGACGAGGCAGAGGGGGGAGTGGCCGGAGCATCGGGACGAGATCTATGGTCCGGCGCCGCCGGAGAGGGTGGGGGAGGGACGGCTGCGGGTCACCTTCATCAATCATTCGACGACGCTCATTCAGATGGACGGCGTCAACATCCTCACCGATCCGGTGTGGTCGGAGCGGGTGTCGCCGGTGGCGTTTGCAGGGCCGAGGAGGCATCGGGCGCCGGGGATCCGGTTCGAGGATCTGCCGGCGATCGATTTCGTGCTCGTCAGCCATAACCACTACGACCATATGGATGTGGCGACGTTGCGGGTGCTGGGACGTCCTGTCATCGCGCCGCTGGGCAATGCGGCGCTGATGCGGCGGCACGGGATTCGGGGTGCTGTCGATATCGACTGGTGGGAGACGATCGGAGCGAATGGGCTCGACATCACCGTCGTCCCCGCGCGGCACTTCTCGGCGCGGGCGCTGAGCGACCGCGATCGCAATCTGTGGGGCGGCTTCGTCGTCAGCGGGCCGTCGGGGAACGTCTACTTCGCCGGCGACACCGGGTGGGGAGAGCACTTCGCGGAGATCGGGCGCCGTTTCGCGCCGATCCGCGCGGCGTTGCTGCCGATCGGGTCGTATCTGCCGCGCTGGTTCATGCAACCGGCGCACATCGATCCGGCCCAGGCGGTCGATGCGCACTTCGCCCTCGGCGCGCGGACGAGCGTGGCGGTGCACTTCGGGACATTCGCGCTCGGGGATGATGGCGAGTACGATCCGTTGCGCGATCTGCATGATGCGCTCGCCGAAAACGGCCATCCGCCGTTCCTCGTACTCGATCAAGGGGAAGGACGCGACCTGCCATGATTCATCGAAGCATCGGAGCGGTCTCGCACGGCATCATCGATTACGCGCTGGTCGCTCTGCTCGCGGCCGGACCGTCGATCGCCGGGTTCTCCGGCCGTCCGGCCACGACCTGGGCGTACGTGGCCGCCGCCCTGCTCTTCGTGCTGGCCGTGTTCACGCGCTATCCGTTGGGGATCAAGAAGAGCATCAGCCTCGGCGTGCACGGGTTCATCGAGCTGGTGATGGCGGTTTGCCTCATCATCGCGCCGTGGTACGGCAACTTCATGAACGGCGTGCTCTCGCGTAACTTCTACTGGACGATGGGCGTGCTGATGCTGGTGCTCTGGTTCCTCACGGACTTCCGTGGGATCCGGAACCGGCCGCCAGCCGCGCCAGTTGCCGGTCGTGAAGACGTCCCAAAAGCAGCGGCGCCACCAGAGCGGCGATGAGCGCCGTGGCCATGTCTTCCTGCGTGTCCCATACGTCGCCCTGCGTGCCGAGGAAGGCGTCGCCGGAGCTGCCGGTGGCGACGCTGACGCGCCACTCCAGCAGTTCGTAGGCGGCGCTGATGGCCAGGCAGATGGCGACGATGATGAAGTAGCGCCAGCCGCGTCCGCGGACGACGTCGCGCCGGATGAGGATCTCCCGCGCGGCGATGGCAGGGACGAAGCCCTGCGCGAAGTGGCCGATGCGGTCGTAGTCGTTGCGCCCGAGGTGAAAGGCGTCGCGCATCCAGAACCCCAGCGGCACCTCGGCATATGTGTAGTGCCCGCCGACCATGAGGATGATGGCGTGGAGGGTGAGCAGCGTGAGGAGGAGCGGCGTGAGTGGGAAGCGCTTTCTCACGGCGATGACGAGGATGATGCCGATGATGGCCGGGAAGACTTCGAGGATCCAGGTGAAGTAATCGTGCGGATGGATCAGCGACCAGACGAAGACCGCGGTGAAGAGGGTGAGGAGAAGGCGGTTCGTCACCCGGGAAGTTTAGATCCGCGGATGACGCTGTTGTGTACGGCGATGCCGCGGCGGAACAAAAACGCCCCGTTTACCCCAGTGGGACACGCACACCCCGTCCCCCAGTGGGGTAAGCCCCGATCTGGAGAAAGGTGGTCACGGCTGCCTGATCGTATCGATTCCCTGTTGCCCACTCGCTGACGGCTGCGAGAGAAGGGAACGATGTCGCGTCAACCGCGAGAAAGAAGGATGGATCTCGTTGATCGATCCAATTTGCAAGGTCATCGGCAACCGCCAGAACTTCATCCCGCACCTTCTCAACGCTGAACACGGTCCCCTCGGCCTGGTTCTCGACGAGCCAATCCCAGAACGCGGGGCAGAAATCGAGGCCGTAGTGGAGGTTCTTTGCAGCGATGAAGACGTTCGCGTCGAGAAGGTATGCCATCAGACGACGAGCCCCAGATTGCGTCCCAGTTCCTCGAACGTCGCCATCTTCTTGAAGCCCAGCAGACGGAAAGCCTCGGTGAACGAAGAGCGGCCTTCGAGCGTGCTGACGACGAGTGCGCGCGCGAAGCGCTTGCTCGCGCGCGCGCCGAGGGTCAGATAGAAGTTGCCGCCGCTGCCCGCGGACATCGCCCGCAGCCGCTCGACTTCGTTGTCGTAGGCTTCGTGGAAGCGGGCAACATTCAATCCTGCATCACGCATGCGGCGCAGGATCACGAGCGTGCTCACTTTGAAGCGGCGCGCCAGCCGATCCATCTCCGCGCGGAGGTCAGCGTCTCGATCGTAGTCGTTCTGAAAGATATCGAGCGGGACGAGCAGTTCGGCGGCTACTTCGTTGCACCAACGCTCGATGCGATGGTCCGGGACTTCGCTGGCTTGCGCGCCGATCGGATACTTCTTCCTCTCGGAGCCGCCGGTGGAGCACAGAATGTGCCGCTCGCGCGAGCCTCATCGCGGATGACAATAACTGACGGATCGCCGTGGTCGTTCGAGCGTGCCATCGCAAGTAGCTGTGTTGTCAATCGGTTGCGGATCGCCAAAGAACGAAGGCTTGACCCCACGGACTCACCCCAGGAACGCGCCTACATCCGCATCGGCCTCGGCGCAGCATCGTGGGTCGGCAGCTTCGAGATCGGTCATACGAAGATCGGTTCGATCTCCATGATGCCCGACAACAAACACCTCTTCGTCTCCGCCAAAGGCGCCGGCTACATCATCGACCTGAAGACGCACACCCTCGTCGAGCAGATCGGCACGCACGTCGCCTTCGTGTGGGTGGACGCCCCCAATACGCTGCTCATGGTCGACCACAACGGCATGAGCTTTGAGATGTTCGGCAAGAGCGGCCGCCTCTGGAAAACGGACACCATCAGCTCCGGAGGATTTCGCGAGATGTCGCTCGAAGAGGGCATCATCGCCGGCGAAGCGCGACAGGGATCGGGGGAGGGGTGGGTCGGTTTTTCGGTGAAGGTGGCGACGGGGGAGGTGCGTTTCGAGGATAGGGTTTGAAGATCGCGGCGGCCAAGGTGTCGACAGAAAACCGCACCACGCAGAGATATAGGCTCGCTATGCAGACACGTAGCGGTTAGTGTCGGGTGCAGCCGCGAGCTAGGTCCACGGTTCCCAAGTCACACTCGCCGGGGTTTATCAAGCACGTACCTTGATTTCCCCCTTCCCGCCATCCAGACATGCTGCGGCGGATTGGGACCAGCTTGAACCTCCAAAGGAAACTCCTTGCGCGAGTAGTTATTTTTCCAGTCTGGATGTGGTTCCACGGCGATCGTAACCTGATAGGGCTTGGGCTTCTCCTTTCCTGTCATGAGAGCCCATAAACCCTTAACCACGCCCACGACATTAAGGACCGGGATCTCTACCTCAAACTCACAGGCCTTCGCGGACATCTGAGAGGACCGAGTAATGATCTTCCCGGTGGTCGAATCCTTAGCCGTGACAGTCACATTTGCTACAGGATCATCATCCACAAACAATTCGTCTCCTGGCCCAGCCTTGAAGATAACCTTGAATGTAGCTTTCCCCTTCTTTCTGAGACGATCGTAGTAGTTCTCAAGGTCTTTGGGCCCCATAAATGATCTCGATCCGCCCTTTGTGGGCCTGACTATGATTTCATCGGTATCCTCACAGCCGCTGGTTCCACGCCGACGTCGCGTAATCTTGAACATGATAACGCGGCCGGTGTTCACCGCGGCGGAATTGTTTCAGCCGATTTTTTGGTCACCGATTAGCTGTCGTTGTCAAGGCCCAAACAGCTTGGGGGTCGCACCTTCGTTCTTCGCGATCGGCTCCAGGTGCGGACGTAACTCGCGTATGTTCTTCGGCTTGCGCCGGAGAACACCGCGCCACGCACATCGCTACCTCACCCATAGCCCTTGAAAACAGATCGGTTGTGCTACGAAGTGATCTTCGAAGATGTCACCCTCGAATCGTCTCGAGACGTAAATCACTCTGAGACAGAAACTTGCGCGGGGTGATCGAAGTGCGAAGGTATGACCCCATCTCAATTCCACCAGTCCTCCATCTCAATTCCACGCGCCCTGATGTCGCACACTGGACTCGCCGGGTCCGCTCTGCTACACACGGCTGGATGGTTGTTGATCTCGATGCCCTGAAGAAGGAAGCAGAAGGTCTCCTTCGCGCACGTGCCGTATTCGACATCGATCACTACGGCTGGCTGAACGAGGACGACATGGACCCGGACTTCGCCGGCTACGCGATGTGGGTGGAGCATCCCCCGTACGACCACGACGTGATGGGATGGCAGTTCAACATCCCGCCGAAGACTGCCCCAACCACCCAACAGCAAGCCTTGATGGAGTACGGCAGCGACTTCTTCGGCCTGATGAAGACCGCGCGGCACTTCATCGGGCAGGCGCTCCTCTACGAGCCTCACGTTCCGTGGATGCGGGTTGAACCGACGGAGTTCGACTTCAGTGAGTTCGCCGCGCTCGTGGCTCTAACCGCAGCAGCCGATCGGGTGAGTGACTTCATCATCACTGCCGTTCTCGGGCAGAAGTCAGGAATGAAGAAGGAGCGCGACGCTTCGTACGCACAGCTTCTTGAAGCGGGACTGACCAAGGAGGTCCAAGAGCTCCGCACGGGCTTCAGCGCCGCACAGAAGGGGAGGGTCGCGCGCAACAAAGCCTCCCACGGCGTCGCCACGCGGCCGGCGCACGTTCAACGCGATCTCATCAGCCGCGACAGAGCGGCCTTCGAAGCCAAGTCGTGGGGAAAGCTGGAAAAGACAACGTACGACGAGATGATCCATGACGGAAGGCGACAGGAGGATGAGGAGCGCGCGAACATCGAAGCACGTACTCAACTTCTTTGCGACACCAACATCGCACTCGTGAAGCTCGGCGAAGTAGCATTCCGCACCGAGTACAACTTCCGGAATCGGAAGGGCTTTCGGACGACTTGACGGCATTGGTCCTCGGCGGCGCTACACTATCTACAAAGGGCTGATGGCAAATCACGCGAAACCCGTACACGCGCTGCCTACGGCGGATATGCCGCCGATGCCGATCAGCGCGTTTCTCGCTAGGCTCAGCGATCGCTGCCTTCGCGCCTTCGCCGAGTGGCTTGCACACTCGCTGCTGCTCTTCGGAATCTTAGCGGTCATCGAAGGACTCCACTGGTGCCTGACGAATGTCCTCCGCATTCCAGCCAGCAAGAAGTTCTTCGATATCGTGCCGATGGCGTACCTGTTCGATGGCGCCGACCTCGCTCTGCTCGTCGGCGTTGCTGTCGTCGGCGTGACTGCGGTGGTTCGATCGTATCTGGGGAAGCACGAATGAGTCTCAGCGCGATCCAAGTAGTGCAACCGTCTTGGACGGGCATCTCCCTTCGGTCGTTCGTGCGACGGATCGGTCGGCTTGCGCTGCTCTACACAGCGATCGCAGCGATCGGCGCAACGATCACGCTCTTCAGCTTTCTCCTCACTTGGCAGAACCTAGCCCTCGCTCTTGTGGGCTTGGCTGCTGGCCTCCTTGGCGTCGTCCACATCTGCCGGATCTTTCTTGAGGTACTGATCGTGATGATCCGGCAACTGAAAATCGAGATCCAGGCTCTCACACGGGCGTGGTCCAAGCTCGGGATACCCGCAGCAGACTTCTCACGAGAACTGAATCGCAGACGATTTGATGGCGATTCCACGCAGCCCATTCCCGAACAGCGGCGGCTCTTCTCACGACATCTGTTTGCGTACGCGTCCGCCGGATTTCTCGCGCCCATCCTCGCGGTCCTCGCTAACGCCTCAATGGTCTTTCGATGGAGCAGCATGGCGGGCGCCGTTGTTGGTATCGCGCTGCTCTCCGTCGCGCGTGTCATCTTCCATGTTCACAGGTTCGGAATGGACCGGGGGCGGCGCAGCGAGGATGTCGACGTGTCTGCTCGCCGTTGACTGCACCCACAAGCCATAGATAGCGGAGGGGGCAGCATTCACATCGGGACTACGCTTGGGGTCTAAAGTCTAAAGTGCCGAACGAGGCGCTTAGTTCGGGGGTGCTCCAGCGTCGGTACTCTAGACTTTGGACCTGACCCCAAGCTGTTGTCGAGCAATAACCGAGGCGCTGTCGCTCTGGAGTGAGCGAAGACAGATATCATTTGTCGAAGACCGACATCAGCGCGGTCACCTTGCAGCCCAGAGATCGTGCCAGCCGAATCACCGTTTCGACATTCGGTACATGTGATCCTTTCTCGATGGCGCTGATCCGGCTCTGAGGGACGCCACATCGTTCTGAGAGTTGAACCTGCGTCAACCCGCGCTTTTTTCGGAGTTCGCGCACACGCTCGCCGAGCAGTTCTCCGATCGTTGGAGCTACTGCCATGACACCTGGTCTACCTTGACAAATCGCGTGTCGCGATATATCATAATCGTACTATCGAAGTAGCGCCCCACCATGCTCGACCCCGACGTCATCTCCCGCATCCGTCACATCTTCCTACAGCCACGGCCGCATGTCAGCATTATGCAGGCGGAGGGACTCCTCGGGTGGTCGCGGCGGCAGATGTCCGAGGCCATCGCGAATGGGGAGGTCGAGCTGTGGACGACGCCGCTCGGGAAGTGGTTTCCGCGGGCGGAGATGATGGCCAAGGCGCTGGAGATCTGGCCGATGCACGTCATCGAAGAGGCGCTCGGGGACGAGGCGGACGGCATCCTGCCGCAGGCGATCCGGAGCGCGGAGCTGCGCGTCCGGCTGCCGCGGCACCACATCGACATGCTGCACTATCGAGCAGACCAGCAGGAGACCACCGTCAGCGGTGTGCTGGAGCGGGAGCTGGACGGCATCGCCAGCGCGCACATCGGGGAGCTGTCGGACGCGCTGCCGGGGTTCGCCGAGGCGATGGCTTGGCCGGCCGGTTGATGAAAAGGCTTATCCGCAGATGACGCAGATAGAACACAGATGAAGACGGTTTTATCTGCGTACATCTGCGTCATCTGCGGAAAGAAGATGCTACGGCGCTACTTCTTCTTCGATGATTTCTTCGTCGACTTCTTCGAGCTCTTCTTCGACGGCACTTTGCCGCCCGCGCGCCGTGCCTCGGAGAGGCCGATGGCGATGGCTTGCTTGCGGCTCTTCACTTTCTTCCCCGAGGAGCCGCTCTTGAGCGTGCCGTGCTTCCGCTCGTGCATCGCTTTCTCGACTTTCTCGCCTGCCTTCTTCCCGTACTTTGCCGCCATTGGCAAAATCTCCTTTCGATGTGCACAGAAAGGAGTGCAAATGGTGAGCCCGAGTCAGTCGCGGTCGATGTAGGTGCTGCGCGCCAGGACCGAGGCGCGGCGTTGCGATGGAACCTCGACTTCGATTGTGTGTATGCCGCGTACTTTCGTGTCGGGCTTGCGCACTTCGAGCTCGTAGTGGCCGGCCAGCGTTTTCTGCAGGCGGTCGACGGCGATCTTGGGGAAGTGAAAGGTCTTGGCGTAGAAGCCGCCGGTGTCGCCGGCGACCTGCCCGAGGCCCGCCTCGAGGGAGTGGTAATCGGCCTGCGTGAAATCGATGGAGAAGACGCTGGCGCGCGCCGACTCGAGCGCCTGCCGCGCGGGGACGTACTTCCGATCCATCATCACGCCGCTCGGAGTCAGCGTGCCGAGGCCCCAGCCGAATAGGATGATCGACTTCGGACCGGGGATCGGGCGGAGGGCGTTGGCGACGATGATCAGCGCCGCTTCCGGCGAGGCGGCCTTGCGCATCTCCTCGCGGTCGAGCCGCCTGGCCAGCGCCGGCATCGGCACGATCCGCGGCGGCGGCGGTTCGTCGGTAAGCAGGGCCTGCTCCATGGCGTCTTTGATGTGGTCCTTGTTGTTGGTGAAGTCGAGCCGGAATTTGAGATGCGAGTCGAAGGAGAAGACCGCCACGCGGTCCTCGGGGTCGAGCCAGTCCAGCCAGTCGTCCGCGCTGACGACCTGCTGCATCTGCCCGGCGACGCGGGAGCTGTTGCGCGCGAAATCGGTCTGATAGAAGAAGATGAGCAGCCTCCCGCGAGGGGCGGGCTGATCGAGCGATGTGTTGACGTCGGCGATATTGGCGTCGATGCTGGCCAGCTCCCGGGCCGCGGCGGTTTCTGGGATCCATTCGGCCGACTCGACGCTGGCCGGCTTTCCGTCGACGCGGACGCGGAAGTCAGATGCCTTGAGGCCGGTGATGGGATTGCCGCGGTCATCCGTGACGCGGGTGTCGACGAGGATGCGCTCGACGGTGATCTGTTCCTGGACCTGGGCGGTGAGCGGGGCTGCCAACAGCACGAGCGCGGCGAGGTGGAACCACATTCACCGAGTCTACATCTGCGTTCATCTGTGTCATCTGCGGATGAACATTTTTATCCGCAGATGACGCAGATGTACGCAGATCGTTCACAACTACAATCTGCGGATGCGCAAGCTCGTTTTCGTCACCGCGTTGTTGCTGCTGACCACCTCCGCCTTCGCCGCGCCGTTCGACGAGATGTTTCTCGACCGGACGATGCGGGTGAACTACTTCCACACCGGGAACCACGGCGAGGAGATCATCGCTCTCGATTCGGTCGTTTCCGACGGTCCCTGGCCGGGCAGCCGCACGCGCCTGATCGATACGCTGAACCTCGGCAATTACTACTTCGAGGTCATCGACCGCGACACGAATCAGGCCATCTACACGCGCGGCTTCGCCTCGGTTTTCGGCGAGTGGCAGACGACGGACGAGGCCAACCAGCGCGCGGGGACGTTCGCCGAGTCGGTGCGGTTCCCGTGGCCGAAGCATCCGGTACAACTGGTCATCAAGAAGCGCGACGCGAACGGCGCCTTCCAGCAGCTCTGGTCGACGCTGATCGATCCGTCGTCGCGCTTCGTCAATCCCTCCGAGCGCAAGCCAGCCGGGCATGTCTGGAACGTGATCGAGAACGGGCCGCCGTCGGAGAAAGTGGACATCCTGGTCATCGGCGAGGGCTACACCGAGAGCGAGCTGCCGAAGTTTCACAAGGATGTGGCGCGGATGATCGGCAAGCTGTTCGACACCGAGCCGTTCAAGAGCCGGCGCAAGGATTTCAACGTGCGCGCGCTCGATCTGGCCGAGCCGGCCAGCGGCGTGCACCGCCCGCGAACGAGCGACAACCGCCGCACCATGACCGGCGTGCAGTACAACATCTTTGATTCCGAGCGTTACGTGCTGACGCTCGACGATCACCGCATGCGCGATGTGGCGTCGTCCGCTCCGTATGACTTCATCGAGATCCTGGTCAACGAGAAGCAGTACGGCGGCGGCGGGATCTTCAACGACCAGGCCACCGCATGCGTCGACAGCGCGTTCGCGGAGTACGTGTTCGTCCACGAGTTCGGCCACCATTTCGCCGCTTTGGCGGACGAGTACTACACGTCGCCGGTGTCGTACACGACCAGCGGCAGCAGCGAGCATCCGGAACCGTGGGAGCCGAATGTGACGGCGCTGCACGATCCGGCGAAGGCGAAATGGCACGATCTGGTGGAGTCGTCGACGCCGTTGCCGACGCCTTGGGACAAGGAGGCATTCGAGAAGCACAGCCTGGCCATTCAGAAGGAGCGTGCCCGCCTTCGCGCCACGAACGCGCCGGAGTCGGAGATGGACAAGCTCTTCACCGACGAGCGCGCCTGGGAGACGCAATTCCTCGGCGGCCAGAAGTTCGCTGGCAAGGTGGGGGCGTTCGAAGGGGCGGCCTACGAGCCGCGCGGCCTCTACCGGCCGGAGCTCGATTGCATCATGTTCACGCGGGATGAGGTGGGATTCTGCAGGGTGTGCCGGAAGGCGATCGAGAGGATCATCGACGCGTATTCAAGGTGAGGACCGGAGCGCTGGCGTCTCGCCGGCTGGCTCGGCGGCGTCTCGCCGCTGAGGGTTACCAACGAACATTTCGGTGAGCCGGTCGCGGGGGCGAGACGCCCCCGGGCCAGCGTGTGCCGAGCATGCTCGACAGCTCGGAAGTGAAAGTCTTCCACCCAACCTGATGGAGGTGAAGGGTTAGCGAAGCGCAAGGAGGAAGCCGTGAGGCCAGT